>WNGC01000156.1_pt1 | contig 44427 bp, 37 predicted proteins | sample 5400051 | NCBI WGS metagenome assembly WNGC01 (sample SAMN13153368, study PRJNA577476) | soil metagenome | isolation source: 20 cm soil or saprolite under grassland replicate 2 | place: USA:California | collected 2016-06-15
GGCTTTCCTGAAACCCGGTTTGCGACTGATTGCCCACCATCAGCAACGGCAGATCGGTCTTGCCGGACAGCCTCTTCACCTCATCGGAGTCCTTTTGAGTGACAACGCTGACTTCCCTGAAGGGGACCGCGCGCTTGACGAGCAGGGCGCGCGCTTGGTCGCAGGGGGCGCCACAATCAGGGAGGGTATAGAGAGTTACGGGAAAGTTCTTCGCCGCCACCTGCGTGGCGTACGGCAGATTGGAGACATCCACTCCGCCCCCGCGAAGACTCTTTCGTTGTACGTTTCTTGCGTTCGGTGGCGGGGGCGTTTGCGTGTAGTGCACCCTACCGTCCTGATCCGCCCAGCGATAAGCCTGCCCAAGGGCGTCGGCGCAGATAGTCGAGAGGATCGCTGCAGCGACGAGCAGTATGCGCATGCGGTAAGGCTCCTCAGGGCGCGATCATACCATTGTGACGCAGCAGGGCATCGATTCTCGGCTCGCGGCCTCGAAACGCTGTAAATGATTCGAGCGCAGGGCGGCTGCCGCCGACGGCGAGGATCTCCTCGCGGAATCGCGTCCCGGTGCGGGAGTCGAGCACGCCGTTCTGTTCGAAAAGACTGTATGCGTCGGCCGAAAGCACCTCGGCCCACTTGTAGCTGTAGTAACCGGCTGCGTAAGCTCCCGAGAAGACATGTGAGAAGTTGTTGAGGAAGCGGTTGTACTCCGGCGGCATCGCCACGGCGACTTTCGCCCTGATTTCGTGGAGCAGCTGCAATGGCGTCTTTGCTCCCGCGGGGTCGTAATCATGGTGTAGTTGCATGTCGACCAATGCGAACTCGATCTGCCGTACGGTCTGCATGCCGCTCTGAAAATTTTTTGCCGCCAGCATCCTGTCGAACAAACTGCGCGGTAAAACCTCTCCAGTTTCGACGTGGGCGGTCATGTGGGTGAGCACACTCCATTCCCAGCAGAAGTTCTCCATGAGCTGGGAAGGCAACTCGACCGCGTCCCATTCGACACCGCGTATTCCGGAGACGCCCAGATCGTCGACTCGCGAGAGCAGATGGTGCAACCCATGCCCGAATTCGTGAAACAAAGTCATCACTTCGTCGTGCGTGAAGAGCGCGGGCTTGTTCCCGACGGGTGCGGGAAAGTTGCAGATGAGATGCGCAACGGGTGTCCGGAGGCCGCCCGGGATCCGCTGCCGCGTGATCGCCTCGTCCATCCACGCACCGCCGCGCTTGGTTTCCCGCGAGTACAGGTCCACATAGAACTGGCCGACGAGGCCCTCGTTCGGGTCGGTAATCCGGAAAAAACGAACCGCCGGATGCCAGGTCTCAGCCGTGTCCGGAAGAATGCGAATGCCATAGAGGCTTTCGACAAGCCGGAACATGCCTTCTAGGACCTGCGGTTCGGGGAAATACCGTTTCACTTCCTGATCAGAAAACGCGTAGCGTTTCGCGCGCAGTCTTTCCGATGCGAAAGCGATATCCCAAACCTGCAGTTCCTGGATTCCGAGCTCTGCGCGTGCGAACGCCTCCATTTCAGCGTAGTCCTTGCGTGCGTGAGGCAGCGCTCTCGCGGCGAAATCATCGAGGAAGTCGAGCGCAGCCGCGGGTGACTCGGCCATTTTCGGGACGAGCGACAATTCCGCGAAAGTCTTGTAACCCAGCAACTGCGCCTTCTCTTTCCGCAGGCGAAGCTCACGCGCGATGATCGGGGTGTTGTCGAGGGCCGGGGTTCCGAATTCACTCGCCCGCGTGACGTGCGCGCGATACAGCTTTTCCCGCAGGTCGCGATTCTCGGCGTATTGCATCAGAGGCCCGTATGACGGCGCGTGCAAGGTGAGCTTCCACCCCTCCTGGCCGTCCTGAAGCGCCGCTTCTTTGGCGGCTTCGAGTACATCCTCGGGGACGCCGAGGAGCTCTCTACGGTCGGCGATCAACGCCGAAAACGCATTGGTCGCGTCGAGCAGATTCTCGGAGAACTTGGCCTCGAGCGCTGCAAGTTCTTCCTGGATTTCGCCAAAGCGTCGCTTGCTCGGAGGCTCCAGTTCGGCTCCTCCAAGACGATAATCGCGCAAGTCGTTCTCGACGATCTTGCGCTGGGCTTGAGACAACTCCTCAAAACCCATCGAAGCGCGCAAGGCCTTGAATTTCTCATAGAGCTGAGGGTTTTGCGCGATCTCGGTACGGTACCGAGTGATTTTCGGCAGATTCGCGTTGTAGGCGTCGCGGATCGCGGCGCTGTCGTCCACCGCGTGCAGGTGAGCGACCACGCCCCAAGCGCGCCATAGGCGTTCATTGGCGTTTTCCAGCGGGTCCGCGAACTCCTTCCAGGACGCGACCGTGGCCTTCGCCGTGAGCCGGGCGATAAGCGCGCGGTTCTCGCCGAGCAGCTGGTCGATCGCGGAGGCGACGTGCTTCGGCCGGACCGATCCGTAGCGCGGCAGACCCGAGAAATCGAGCAGCGGATTGACGGTTTTTTTCGGGTTCAACTCGCAATTTCTCCGGCTGAGATCACAGACTTTGCTCCACCGACTCAGGGGCTGCCGCGGCCGGCCGAGGTGCGCTCGGCGGACATTACCGTGTTCTCGAGCAACATCGCGATCGTCATGGGGCCGACTCCGCCGGGCACAGGCGTGATGCACGAAGCGGTTCCGAGTACGCTCTGGAAATCCACGTCCCCGGCGAGCTTGCCGTCCGCAAGCCGGGTAATACCGACGTCGATGACGACGGCTCCGGGCTTCACCATTCGGGCTGTGACGAGCCTAGGTCTGCCCGCCGCCACCACGAGAATGTCCGCTTGGCTGGTCATCGCGCCCAGATCGGGGGTTCTGGAGTTGCAGATGGTGACCGTTGCGCCCCTTTGCAAGAGCAGGAGCGCCATCGGTTTGCCGACGATGCTGCTGCGGCCGACTACGACCGCGTGCCGGCCCTGCACCTCGATTTCCTCGCGCTCGATCAGCCTCATCACTCCGAGGGGCGTGCAGGGAACGAAGCGGGGATTGCCGAGTGTGAGTAGGCCCATGTTGGTCGGATGAAATCCGTCTACGTCCTTTGCCGGGGCGAGGGCTTCGACCACCCGCTCCGCCGAAAATCCCGCGGGCAACGGGAGCTGCACGAGGATGCCATGGATACGGGCGTCTTGGTTGAGGATCCGGATGCGCCCGAGGAGCGTCGATTCATCCGCTTCAGCCGGCAATTCGATATGCTCCGAATACAGCCCCGCTTCGCCGCATGCCTTCATCTTGTTCCGCACATAGATTTTCGAAGCCGGGTGGTTCCCGACCTGCAGCACCGCGAGACCGGGACGCACACCCATCGCCGCAAGGGCGGCGACACGTCGAATCAGCCCTACGCGTAAGTCGCGCGCAATGGCGTTGCCGTCAATGACGCGGGTCTGCACGGGCGAGAATCGGCGCGGCGAACACGGAAGGCGCGCATTCTAGCATCCGCAGTTTCCTGGCCTTGGCTCAGCCAAGCTGCCTCGATCTCTTTGATTGCGCGTGGCGCGTTTTCGTATAATGCGAAATACTCTTTCATGATATTGGACAAGGTGCAATTGATCCTGTAGGGCCGGCAGCGTAAGCTGCAAGCGAATCTCCGCAAGTCTCACACTCCCGCCCATACCTTCGCGCAGAGAGGGAAACGTCATGTCCGCGCTGCCTGAATTCTCCGCCGCCAACGACCCCGACGCGCCGGAAACGCAGGAATGGCTCGATGCGCTCGAGGCCGTTCTCGAACGCGAGGGCCCTGAGCGCGCCCATTACCTGCTGGACAAGCTCGTCGACAAGGCACGCCGTTCGGGGGCCTACATTCCCTTCTCGCTCAATACGGCCTACCTCAACACGATCCCGGCGCACATGGAGGAGCGTTCGCCCGGGGATCATGCCCTGGAGGAACGCATTCGCTCGTTCTGCCGCTGGAATGCGATGGTGATGGTGGCGAAGGCCAACAAGTCGGACGACGAGCTGGGCGGCCACATCGCGAGCTTCGCCTCGGTCGGAACGCTGTTCGGCATCGGCTTCAATCATTTCTGGCACGCGCCACACGAAGGGCACGGGGGGGATCTCGTGTACTTCCAGGGACACTCGTCACCCGGCATCTACGCGCGCGCGTTTTTGGAGGGTCGGCTCACCGAAACGCAGCTCCTGAATTTTCGTCGCGAGGTGGACGGCCACGGCATCTCTTCCTATCCCCACCCGTGGCTCATGCCCGATTTCTGGCAATTCCCCACCGTCTCGATGGGGCTCGGGCCGATTCAGGGTATCTACATGGCGAGGTTCCTGAAGTATCTGCAGGCGCGCGGGCTGGCAGGCACGGAGTACCGGAAGGTGTGGGTGTTCTGCGGCGACGGCGAGATGGATGAACCGGAATCGCTCGGCGCGATCGGCCTCGCGGCGCGTGAAAAGCTCGACAACTTGATCTTCATTGTCAACTGCAATTTGCAGCGCCTCGACGGGCCGGTGCGCGGCAACGGCAAGATCATCCAGGAGCTCGAAGCCGATTTTCGCGGAGCGGGTTGGAACGTCATCAAGCTCATTTGGGGCTCGTACTGGGATCCTCTGTTCGCTCGCGATCTCGAAGGCCGCCTGCTTCGCGTGATGGAGGACACGGTCGACGGTGAGTATCAGAACTACAAGGCCAACGACGGCGCCTTCGTTCGCAAGCACTTCTTCGGCAAGGACCCGAAGCTGCTCGAGATGGTATCGCGCATGACCGACGAGGACATCTGGCGCCTGAACCGAGGCGGGCACGACCCTCATAAGATCTATGCGGCCTACGCGGCGGCGGTGAAGCACAAGGACCAGCCCACGGTGATCCTCGCCAAGACCATCAAGGGTTACGGCCTGGGCAAACAGGGGCAGGCAAAGAATCCGACCCACCAGCTGAAGAAGATGGACCTCGCAACCATCCGCGAGATGCGCGACCGCTTCAACGTGCCGATCCCCGACGACAAGCTCGAGGACTTACCGCTCTACAAGCCCAAGGATGATGATCCGATCATGGTGTACCTGCACGAGCGCAGGAAGGCGCTTGGCGGCTACCTGCCTCAGCGCCGCCGCAAGGCGGACAGCGTTCCCGCGGTGCCGGCTCTCTCGGCCTTCGATCAGCAGTTGAAGGGCTCGGAAGGCCGCGAGATCTCCACTACCATGGCGTTCGTGCGCATGCTGACGGCGCTCGTGCGCGACAAGAACATCGGCAGGCACATCGTACCGATCGTTCCGGACGAAGCGCGCACTTTCGGCATGGAAGGGATGTTCCGACAGCTCGCGATCTATTCGTCGGAAGGACAGAAGTACGAGCCGGTCGACCGCGAACAGGTGATGTACTACCGCGAAGACAAGGCGGGGCAGATTCTCGAAGAGGGAATCAACGAGGCCGGCGCGTTTTCATCCTGGATCGCCGCGGCGACTTCATACAGCCATTCGAACCTTGTCATGGTGCCGTTCTACATCTTTTATTCGATGTTCGGCATGCAGCGCATCGGGGACCTTGCGTGGGCGGCGGGGGACCAGCGCGCGCGAGGGTTTCTCCTCGGGGCCACGGCGGGCCGCACCACTCTGAACGGCGAGGGGCTGCAGCACGAGGACGGACACAGCCATGTGCTCTCTTCGGTCATTCCTAATTGCATTTCCTATGATCCGACCTTTGCCTATGAGCTCGCCGTCATCGTCCAGGACGGCCTGCGTCGCATGGTCACGCTGCAGGAGGACGTGTTCTACTACGTGACCGTGATGAACGAGAACTACGAGCATCCCGCGATGCCGTCGGGTGCGGAACAAGCAATTTTGAAGGGCATGTACCTCTTTCGGGAAGGCTCGAAGAAGAAAACGCGGGTGCAGCTACTGGGCTCGGGGACGATCTTGCGCGAAGTCATTGCCGCCGGCGAGCTGCTCGAGGCCGATTGGGGTGTGGCTGCGGATATCTGGAGCACGCCCAGCCTGACCGAGCTGCGCCGCGAAGGGCTAGCGGTCGAGCGTCGGAACACGCTGCATCCGGAGGCGAAGCCCGGGGTCCCGTACGTGACCCAGTGCCTGGAGCAGCGTGAAGGTCCCGTGATCGCTTCTACCGACTACATCAAGAGTTTTGCCGACCAGATTCGATCGTTCATCCCCGGAGACCGCGTCTACCGGGTGCTCGGCACCGATGGATACGGCCGCTCGGATTCCCGCGCCAAGCTGCGTCGCTTCTTCGAAGTGGATCGTCACTTCGTAACAGTCGCGGCGCTCAAGGCGCTCGCCGACCGGGGCGAGGTCAAAGCCAAGGTCGTTTCCGACGCAATCAAGAAATACGGGATCGATCCGGAAAAACCCAATCCAGTGACTGTCTGACCAAGCATGGGCCGGGCGCCTCGACGGCTGCCCAGCCCCGGCACCCCAAATCGCGAACTGGGCAAGCATGGGAACCGCTAGGGAAGTCTTCGTACCCGACATCGGCGACTTCAAGAACGTCGATGTAATCGAGGTGCTGGTCAAACGGGGCGATGCGGTACAGCCGGAGCAGTCGCTGATCACGGTCGAATCGGACAAGGCGACGATGGAGATTCCGTCGCCGGCTGCGGGCGTGGTGAAGGAATTGCGGGTCAAGACCGGCGACAAGGTTTCACAGGGCAGCCCTATCCTTATCCTCGAAGAGACGGAAAGCGCTTCGGTTGCGCCCGCGAAGCCGGCTCCGAAGCCCCAAGACGCGCCTACGGCAAAGCCTGCGCCGGTGCTTGCGGCCGTCCCGGCGCCAGCCCCGGCCACGGTTTCGGTCGGCCGCACCGAACCGATCTCAAGCACATCTGCGCTAGGTCCCGGGGCGACGCCGCACGCGAGCCCCTCGGTGCGCAAGTTCGCGCGCGAGCTGGGCGTCGACCTCATTCGGGTCAAAGGCTCGGGCCCGAAGGGACGCATTACGCAGGCGGACGTCCAGGAGTTCGTGAAGGGAGTGATAAGGGGTGCGCCCGCGGTCGCCGCCGTCGCCGCGCGCGGCGGGCTCGTTCTGGATCTACCGGAGTGGCCGCAGGTGGATTTCGCGAAGTTCGGCCCGGTCGAAGCCAAACCTCTGTCGCGAATCAGGAAACTTTCCGGCGGGTTCCTGCACCGCAACTGGGTTTCCATTCCCCATGTCACTCAGCACGACGAGGCCGACATCACCGAGCTAGAGACTTTCCGCAAGGAGAACGCGCAAGTCGCGGAAAAAGGAGGCTTCAAACTCACCATGCTCGCGTTCCTGGTGAAAGCTTCGGTGAACGCGCTGAAGGAGTTTCCGGAGTTCAACGCCTCGCTCGACAAGACCGGCGAGAACCTGATCGTCAAGAAGTACTATCACATCGGAGTCGCAGTCGATACGCCCGACGGTCTGCTGGTCCCGGTGATCCGCGACGCCGACCGCAAGGGCGTTTTCGATTTGGCGAAGGAGCTGGCTGAAATTTCCAAGGCCGCGCGCGAGAAAAAACTCAAGCCCGACAGCATGCGCGGCGGCACCTTCAGCATCTCCAGCCTGGGCGGCATCGGGGGTACGGCGTTTACGCCGATCATCAATGCACCGGAGGTCGCGATTCTCGGCGTGGCGAGATCGCAGATGCGCCCGGTCTACAAGGACGGCGCCTTCGTTCCGCGGCTGATGCTGCCACTGTCGCTCGCCTACGACCACCGCGTCATCGACGGCGCGGCCGGCGCGCGCTTCACGACCTATCTGGCCTCAGTCCTCTCCGACATCCGCCGTACCCTGCTATGAGGACGGCGTGGCGCAGATGATCGAAGTGAAAGTACCGGACATCGGCGATTTCAAGGACATCGACGTCATTGAAGTTCTGGTGAAACCCGGTGACCGGGTGGCCAAGGAAGCCTCCCTCATCACGCTGGAGTCCGACAAGGCGACGATGGAAATTCCTTCCTCGGACGCCGGCCTCGTCAAGGAGCTGCGGGTCAAGGTGGGGGACAAGGTCTCTCAGGGGTCGGTCATCGCCTTGCTCGAGGTAGAGAGTGCCGTGGCCCCGCCATCCGCGCCGCGTACGGCCGTCTCTGCGGCGCCGAAGATTTCCGCACTTGCCGCAGCCAAAGCCTACGGCGGCGCAGCCGACATGACTTGCGACGTGCTGGTGCTGGGCTCCGGTCCCGGCGGTTATTCGGCCGCCTTCCGGGCCGCAGACCTGGGCCTGAACAGCATTCTGGTCGAGCGTTACCCGACGCTCGGCGGCGTCTGCCTGAATGTGGGGTGCATCCCGTCGAAAGCGCTTCTGCACATCGCTGCGGTCATGGACGAGGCAAAACATCTTTCCGAACACGGCATCGGTTTCGGGGAACCCAAGGTGGATCTCGATGCGTTGCGCGCGTGGAAGAACAAGGTGGTCGGCAAGCTGACCGGGGGGCTTGCGGGCATGGCGCGCTCGCGCAAAGTGACGGTGCTGCAGGGTACCGGAGCTTTCGTAGGGCCGAACCATCTCGCCGTGGAAGCGAAGGACGGGCGCAAGGTGGTCGTCGCATTCGGGAACGCGATCATTGCAGCCGGCTCGCAGTCGGCGAAGCTCCCCTTTGTTCCGGAGGACCCGCGAATCGTAGACGCGACGGCGGCGCTCGAGCTGCAGCGGCGGCCGAAACGCATGCTCGTAATCGGCGGCGGCATCATCGGCCTGGAAATGGGCACGGTATATTCCACACTCGGCGCTCGGCTGGATGTGGTCGAGGTGCTCGATGGCCTGATGTCCGGGGTAGACCGGGACTTGGTCAAGGTATGGCAGACATTCAACGCGCGCCGCTTCGACAACGTGATGCTGAAGACCAGGACCACCAAGGTCGAGGCCGTGAAGGAAGGATTGAAGGTGTCCTACGAAGGTGACAACGCTCCGGCCAAGCCGCAGCTCTACGACATGATCCTGGTTTCCGTGGGCCGGACACCCAACGGCAGGAAGATCGGCGCCGACGCCGCCGGCGTGACGGTGAACGAGCGTGGCTTCATCCCCGTCGACGCGCAAATGCGCACCAACATCCCGCACATCTACGCGATTGGCGATATCGCCAAGCTGCCTATGCTGGCGCATAAGGCGGTACACGAAGGTCACGTCGCAGCGGAAGCCGCTGCGGGACAGAAATCCTACTTCGACGCGCGCGTGATTCCCTCGGTGGCTTACACCGATCCTGAGATCGCCTGGGCGGGATCAACCGAGGAGGAAGCGAAAAAAGAGGGAATCAAGTTCGGGGTCGCCAAATTTCCCTGGGCAGCCTCGGGACGCGCCATCGCCAACGGCCGCGACGAGGGCTTCACCAAGCTGATCTTCTCCGAGGAGTCGCACCGCCTGATTGGCGGCGCCATCGTCGGAGCTGGAGCGGGCGATCTCATCGGCGAGATTGCGCTCGCCATCGAAATGGGCGCCGACGCGGTCGATATCGGCAAGACCATCCATCCGCATCCGACGACGAGCGAATCGGTTGGAATGGCAGCAGAGCTGTACGAAGGCTCGTGCACGGATCTGCCACCGTCGAAACGGCGATGACCCAGGACGAGCTCAAACGGGCAGTCGCCCGCGAGGCGATCAAGCACGTGGTGGAGGATGCCGTGATCGGCGTCGGCACCGGGTCCACGGCCAATTTCTTCATCGACGAGCTCGCTAGGATGAAGAATCGCATCGCCGGGGTGGTCGCGAGCTCGGAAAGGTCCGCCGAGCGGCTGAAGGGGCAGGGCATTCGCGTCTTGGATCTCAACAGCGTCAACGACCTGCCGGTCTACATCGACGGCGCCGACGAGATCACCGAGCATCTCGCCATGATCAAGGGCGGGGGCGGCGCGCTCACGCGAGAGAAAATCGTCGCCGCGGTGGCGAGGAAGTTCGTATGCATCGCGGACGAGTCGAAGCTGGTACCGGTGCTTGGAAAGTTTCCGCTGCCGGTCGAGGTGACTGCCATGGCGCGTGCGTATGTAGCGCGCCAGATGGTGAAGCTCGGTGGCCAGCCCAAGCTGCGCGAGGGTTTTGCCACGGACAACGGCAACATCGTCCTCGACGTGTGGGGGTTGTCCATCCTCAACCCGGTCGAGCTGGAAACGGCGATCAACAATATCCCCGGCGTCGTTACCAACGGATTGTTCGCCCGGCGCGGAGCCGATGTGCTCCTGCTCGGAACCAAGACGGGCGTGAGAACGATTGCCCGGAAGTAAAGCTCCTACTTGTCCGGCGGCACGTAGCCGGAAGCCACGTCGGCTCCGGATCCGAAGAAATGCTTCTCCATCTGCTCGGCGAGATATTTCCGCGCGCGCGGGTCCGCGAGGTTCAGCTTGTTTTCGTTGATGAGCATGGTCTGGTGTTTGATCCAGGCCTGCCAGGCTTCCTTGGAGACGTTTTCATAGATGCGCTTGCCGAGTTCCCCCGGGTAAGGGGGAAAGTCGAGCCCTTCCGCGTCGCGGCCGAGCTTGATGCATTTCACCATCCTTGCCATTTTCGCAACCTCGATTCCGGTATCAGGTCGATTTTAAGTCCGCTTTACTAAAATCTTCGAGCGCCGCTGATAGTTGTACAGGGCTTTCCTTTCCCCCGGCAGTACCGCGATATCCGCTTCGGCGAACCCGCGCTCTATGAACCAATGGGTCGCCCGCGTCGTGAGCACGAACAGCTTTTTCAGCTTGGAGGCTCTCGCCTGTGTCTCGATATGGTGAAGTAGGCGCTCGCCGTAGCCTGCGTCCCTGTAATCGGGCCGCACCGCGAGGCAGGCAAGCTCGCCGGCGCGGGCGCCAGGGAAGGGGTAGAGGGCGGCGCATCCGACGATCACCCCGTCGTGCTCAATCAACGAGAAGCGCCCGATCTCGCGCTCGAGGAGTTCGCGCCCGCGGCGCACGAGGGTCCCGTCTTCCTCGAGCGGCTCGATCAGCTTGAGAATGCCCCCTGCATCGTCGATCTTGGCCGGCCGCAGCTTCACCACCTTGTCGGCGGTGATCATGGTGCCCGAACCTTCATGGGTGAACAATTCGATCAACAGGGCACCAGGGACTGTCCGGCTGATGATATGGGCGCGTTGCATCCCCCCGCGCACGGCCTCGACTGCGTGTGTGAGATAGAGCCGCGTATCGTCGGACAGGCGGTTGCTGCGCGCGAGCAGCCCGGCCGCTTCCTCCGCCGTGAGCTCGGGCAGCAACTCGCCCTCCTTGTCCTGCACGGGCGCGTCAGAGAAGAAGATCAGCTTCTCGGCGTGGAGCGCCGTCGCCGTTGCTACCGCGACATCCTCCATGGCGAGGTTGAAGACCTCGCCCGTGGGCGAGTACCCGACTGGCGATACGATCGCTATGTTGCCGGCGTCCAGACACCCCGCGATTGCCAGCGCGTCGACCTTGCGCACCGAGCCCGTATACTGGAAGTCGATGCCGTCGTGCACGCCCATCGGCTGCGCCGTGATGAAATTTCCCGAGACGCTATTGATCGCAGCGCCCGACATGGGCGAGTTGGGAAGACCCAGGGACAGCAACGCGTCGATCTCCACGCGTAACAACCCGACGGCCTCCTTCACGCATTCGAGCGCAACCGGATCCGTAATGCGCAGGCCCTTCGCGTAGTGCGAGCGAAGCTTGCGGCGCTTGAGCTGCGCCTCGATCTGCGGGCGTGAGCCGTGCACCAGCACCACGCGGATGCCGGTGCTATGCAGAAGGCTGACGTCGTGGGCGAGGTCGACGAACCTGCGCTCCGCGAATATTTCTCCGCCAAAGGCTAGCACGAACGTCTTCCCACGGAACGCGTGGAAATAGGGGGCAACGGAGCGAACCCAGCTGATGAACTGGGTGGGATGGGACGGCATGGTTGTCGTTGTTCTTAAGGAACTCCGATTCTAGCCAGTTGCCCCCAGTCGATACAGCGGGCCCCGCGTACGGAGGCTAACAATCACCCCACAAGGCCTGCATCGCTGCGATTGTTGCGAGCGGTGCGGTCTCCGTGCGAAGCACCCGCGGCCCGAAGCGAATCGGAACGAACCCTCCTCTTTCCGCACGCTTCCGCTCCTCAGGCGCGAGCCCTCCCTCCGGTCCGACCAGCAAAGTCACTTTTCCGGGTGGTTCAAGCTGTTTCAAGTCTCGATCAGCATCCGCCGCCAGAAGGAGCCGGAGCCCATCGCTGGCTGCCCGGCCCAGAAAGGCATCGAGGTCGATGATCGCCGCAACCTCGGGAACGCGGTTGCGCCCGCATTGCTCGCAGGCGGCGATGACCACGTTGCGCCAGTGGGCGACGCGCTTGTCGGCGCGATCGCTCGAGAGTCTCACTACGGAGCGCTCACTCGTGATCGGCACGATGCTGGAGACACCAAGCTCGGTAGATTTCTGCAGGGCGGCGTCCATCCGGTCTCCGCTCGATACGCACTGAGCGAGCGCGATGGCAAGAGGCGACTCGCGTTCCGGCGTCTGCCTCGATATCACGTAGGCGCGCGCACCGCCACGGGAAACCCGCGTCAGCTCGGCGGAGAATTCCCCGCCGTCTCCGTTGAACAACACGACTGCGTCGCCGCGGCGCAGGCGGAGGACCGCGCAATGACGCGCCACCCGCTCCGGCACATCGATCTCGGCACCGAGGGAAAGCTGCACCGGTGCAAAAAACCGCGGGACGCAAGGTGGAGGGCCTTTCATGCCTCGATTTTATCTAACGCCGACCTTGGGCTTGACCCCTCCTGTAACCCACTGATTCCAAGGAAACTACGGCTTTTTTCGGCGCGGCGCTGTTATAATCGCCAGGCAATAAGAATAGTTCTGGGGAGAACGGCTTACGTAGGAGACCGGCCGCACCAATTGCTCTCGTTGCGCTGCCGCCCAAGCAGGAAAATGGGCGGCTCAAGACTGCGACGATATCGAGCTACCTGCTTGCACCCGGCTTACGCTTGCTCTAAGAGTTGCGATTTGCTTAAGCGGCCGCATGATGATCTGGAAAGGAAGCCAAAAATGAAGCTTTGTCGTTACGGCAGGAATGGATTCGAAAAACCGGGCGTCATCGACGCGCAAGGCCAGTTGCGCGATTTGTCAGGGGTGATTTCCAGCATCGACCAGGACACGATTTCCTCCAAAGGGCTGACGAAGTTGCGCAAGATTCGTCCGGAGTCGCTGCCCCTGGTGCGCGGTAACCCGCGTTTCGGCGTGCCCTATACGGGAATCTCCAAGTTTGTCGCCATCGGCCTGAATTACGTCGATCATGCGCACGAAGCGGGCCTGCAAATACCCGCCGAGCCGGTAGTTTTCATGAAGGCGACGACGTGCATCAGCGGCCCGAATGACGACATCCAGCAGCCCCGCAGTTCCACCAAGCTCGACTACGAGGTCGAGATCGCAATAGTTATCGGGACACGCGCCGAGTACGTGTCGGAGGACGAGGCCCTGGACCGCGTCGCTGGATACACGATCGTGAATGACGTGTCCGAGCGCGCTTTCCAGTTGCAGTCCTCTCAGTGGGACAAGGGCAAGGGATGTGACACCTTCGGACCGATCGGACCGTGGCTCGTCACGACCGACGAGATCACCAATCCGCAGGTGCTCGACGTCTGGCTCGACGTCAACGGCGAACGTCGGCAATCCTCCAATACCAAGAACATGATTTTCCCCTGTGCGAAGCTTGTATCGTACGTCAGCAACTACATGACGCTGCTCCCGGGTGACATTATTACAACCGGAACACCGGCTGGCGTCGCGCTCGGTATGAAGCCGACCCAGGCGTGGCTCAAACCGGGTGACGTGGTCACTCTTGGCATCAAGGGGCTCGGTGAACAGCGGCAAAAAGTGATTCCTTACACGGGAAAATAAGCAAGCCTTTCCGTTCCGGCCCTCATGCAAACCCGATGATGCCGCATCGGGCTTGACCTGTATATCCAGCGAACGACTTGTTGAACGGCCTCAGCGCGGTGCATGGACGCGGCGGAAGGGCTCGCTTGCCGTGCGAAAGTCAAAAGTGTAGATTCGTTTCCAGGGGGATATAGCGCGAGCTTTCCCCCTTTTGCTTTTTATTGGAGGCGGGCATGAGAGTGATCGTTCTCGGTGCCGGGGTTATAGGCACGACGAGCGCATGGTATCTCGCGCAGAGCGGCCACGAGGTCATGGTGGTTGACCGTCAGCCCGAGCCTGCGCTTGAGACGAGTTTTGCAAATGGCGGGCAGATTTCAGTCAGCCACTCCGAACCCTGGGCCAACCCGACCGCTCCCTTGACGATCCTTAAGTGGTTCGGGCGCGAGGACGCCCCGCTGCTCTTCCGGCCGCGCGCCGACCTCGCTCAATGGCTCTGGGGCCTGCGCTTCCTGTTTGAATGTTTGCCGGGCCGGACCCGTCGCAACACAGATTCCGCTTTCACACTTGCGCTGTACAGTCGCGAGCAGCTGCGTCAACTGCGGCGCGATACCGGAATCCGCTACGATTTTGATACCCGGGGTATCCTACACCTGTACGAGGACGGTGACGAATTTGAACACGCGAGGAGACAGGCCGAGCTGCTCAGAGTTCGCGGCCTGGACATCGAAATCAAGTCGCCCGAAGGGTGCCTCGCGATCGAGCCGGCGCTCAAGCATTCGATAGCCCGGATCGTGGGCGGGGCCTACGCGGCTTCCGACGAGTGCGGTGATGCGCAGCTTTTCACTCGGGCCCTGTCCGATCTCTGCGGTGCCCAAGGCGTGACCTTTCGGTTCAACGTAAGCGTGAAGCGTCTCGAAGCCGCGAGGGGAGCGATCGAGCGCGTGGTCATAGACGACGAAAAAGGAATCGAAGAATCCTTGCGTGCGGAAGCCTATGTTGTTGCGCTGGGAAGTTATAGCCCGCTCCTGCTGGCGCCAGTCGGCGTCTCGGTGCCGGTGTACCCCGTGAAGGGCTATTCGGTTACCTTGCCTCTCGAGCCCAACGACGAGGCCCCGCAGACGAGTCTGACCGATCACGCGCGCAAGATCGTGATCTCGCGACTGGGCGATCGCTTGCGCGTGGCAGGCACCGCCGAGTTGAACGGCTACGACACCGAGATGAACGAGCCCCGCTGCGCGGCGCTCGTCAAGCGCTGCTTCGAATGGTTTCCGAACGCGGGACGCCCGGAGCGCGCGCAGTTCTGGACGGGACTGCGACCGGCCACACCCAGCAATCTCCCCCTCATCGGGCGTTCGAGGTACTCCAACCTTTTTCTCAACACAGGGCACGGCACGCTCGGGTGGACGCTTGCGTGCGGCTCGGGCCGGGCCCTTGCCGACATCGTGAGCGGCCGAAAGCCCGAGCCGGAGTTCGGTTTCCTCGGGTTCGAGACCAAAACGAAGAGAGCAACCCTCTCGGTCACCCCGCACCCAACCGGCTGACGCCCCGGCGTCTACTTCACGCCGCCCGCCGCGCGTTTCTTCGTCGCCACGAGCCTGGGCTTGGGTACGGCGTCGACGGTGAGCTCGCGCACGAAATTCGGCAGCGCGAAGAGCGCCTGATGAGCGGCGCCGTTGTAGTACTGCAGATGGCTGAGACCGCGGTTGCCGATTCGAATATCGATCTCCCCGCTATTCACCGCCGCAACGTCTGTGGAATCCGAGCACGCGCACATCGACCACAGGCACCCGTACAAGGGGATGAACATCGTGTACGGCCGAGCGATCTTGAACATCTTGGCCAGCCGCCCATAGAGCATCTTGACCCGGTCTGGGCGCGACCAGGGCGAGCCCATATGCAAGCTGAGCACGCCGCCCGCGGCAAGCGCTCGCTTGCAGTCGCGGAAAAACGCCTCCTCGTAGAGCGCGGTGGCGGGGCCGATGGGGTCCGGTAAATCAAGGGCGATGTGGTCGAACTTTTCCTTGGTCTCAGCGAGGTATTTCAGCCCGTCCTCGATCAGCAGCTTCAGTTTCGGATTGTCGAATACGCCGCGGTGAATCGTGGCGAAGTGCTCCTTGGCGATCTCGACCACCTTCCCGTCCAGCTCGACCATGACGAGCTGCTCGATCGACGGGTGCTTCAGGGCTTCTTCCGCCGCGCCACCATCGCCCCCTCCGATAACAAGGACCCGCTTGGGCAAAGGATGGGCGGTGAGCGCAGGGTGGGTTAGGGTCTCGTGGTAGACGAATTCCTCGCGCTCGGAAGTCATGAAGCAGCCGTCCAAGCGAAAGAGCTTTCCGAACTGCGGCGTCTCGTGGATTTCGAGGTCCTGGAAGCGCGTCTTCGTAGACTCGATCAGCTTGGAGGAACGCAGGAAAAACCCGTAGTCCCCGTTCAGCGCCTCGTACATGAGACGCTTGTCGCGCGGCACATCGTGCTGCACGTGTTCCTCAGGGCGATAAAGGTCCATCAGGTCGGCCACGACCTGGCGCGCCTTGGCGCTGTTGTCCTGGGTGTAGTTGCACACGTAGACGTCGAGGGTGACGCTCTGGAGCTCCGGCCAGGTATGGACGGCGAGATGCGACTCCGCCAGCACTACCGTGCCCGTCACTCCGCCACCGTCGAACTCGTGGAACAGGTCGCCGAGAATCGTGAGACCGGACCTGTTGATGGAGTCGTGACAAAAACGACGCAGCTCGGCTGCGTCAGTCAAATACCGTGCATCCCCCCCGCAACGGTACAGATTCGCAACAATGTGCAGTCCGTCCAATTTGCATAAATCCCCACGCCCGTTGATAACCGAGATGCCGAACTATGCGAGCATCTCCCCTTTTGCCGCATCGATCAGCCTGCGAGCGATGCTGATTCTAGCAGGCAACCGCGGCAAATTTTCAAGATTTCTCACGTCGAACCACTTCGCGTCTTGGATTTCCGTTCCATCGACGCGAATTTCACCGCTGTAATAGTCGGCGAAGAACGCGATCATGAGCGAATGCGGGAACGGCCACGGCTGGCTGGCGAAGTAACGTACCCTGCACACCCTGATCCCGACTTCCTCATAAACTTCGCGCTCCAAGCATTGCTCCAGCGTTTCGCCGGGCTCGACAAAACCGGCCAAGGCGCTGTACATATCCTTGGGGAACCGCGGCGCGCGCGCCAAGAGAAGTTCCTTCTCACGCCGCACTAACCCCATCACCGCCGGCGCGAGCCTGGGATACGCCACCAGTCCGCAGCCCGGGCATTCGCGGCTGCGCTCGTTTGTTCGCGCCGCCGTCGTCTTCCCGCATGCACCGCAGTACTGGTGCGTGCGGTCCCAATCGACGATCTGCAGCGCCCGCCCGGCGAGCGCAAACTGCGCCTCATCAAGCGTACCGAACAGCGCCCGCAGCCCTTGCCAGATCCATCCTTGCGGTGCTACAGCGCCTACCGCAAGCTCGGCCGAGAAACAATGCTGCTCGCCGAGAACCCCAAGATATTGTATTCGTTGGGGCATCATACCCAAAGTATTGGGGTGATTGCAATGGGGAAGTGTGGCCGAGCCAGGCGCGGCGGCGACCAGAAGCTCGGCGCCGCGGAAAACGAACCAGAGGGAGCGCTCGGGCGGGTCGAGCGGAGGCTGGACGGCCGGTACGTAGGCCGCCGGCCATTGGAAAGGGATGCTCACGGGCTGCCGGGAAGGTGCCCCGCGGGCGTGGTCAGCCTCGGCGCAGGCGCCGGATCAGGCTCGAGGTGTCCCAGCGGCCGCCGCCCATCTTCGATATCTCGTCGTAGAAACCGGCGATCGTTTGGGTGACGGGAAGCTGCGCGCCGTTCTCCCGTGCCGTTTCGGAGCAGATGCGCAGGTCCTTTCTCATCCAGTCCACCGCAAAACCGAAGTCGAACTTGTCCTCGACCATGGTCTTGCCGCGGTTCTCCATCTGCCAGGACTGTGCTGCGCCCTTCGAGATCACATCGAGCACGAGTTTTGCGTCCAGGCCGGCCTTGATGGCGAAGTTGAGACCTTCCGACAAACCTTGCACCAAGCCCGCGATGCAGATCTGGTTGACCATCTTGGTGAGCTGGCCCGAGCCCGAGGGGCCCAGCAGCGTGACCGCCTTGGCGAAATGGGCAATGACCGCCTTTGCCCGCTCGAACGCGGCGGGGTCGCCTCCGACCATGACGGTGAGCTGCCCGTTTTCGGCGCCCGCCTGACCTCCGGATACGGGCGCGTCCAGGAATTCGAAACCGCGTTTTTTCGCCTCGGCGGCGAGCTCCCGCGCCACTTTCGCCGAGGCGGTCGTATGGTCGACGAAGATCGCGCCCCTGTCCATCTTCTGAAAAGCGCCGCTCGGCCCCAGCGTCACTTGGCGCAGATCCGGGTCGTCGCCTACGCAGCAGAACACGATGTCTGCGCCTTCTGCCGCCTTGCCCGGGGTGTCTGCGAAGCGTCCCTTGTGCCTGCCTACCCAGGCCTCGGCCTTGGCGCGGCTGCGGTTGTACACGGTAAGCTCATGGCCGCCTTTGGTCACGAGATGTCCGGCCATGGGAAAACCCATCACGCCGAGCCCGATGAATGCGAGTTTGCTCACTGCGCTCCCTCCGTTGCGGTTTTTCTCGCCAAGCGAGCGAGATTCACCGATAATTATAAGGTCTCCACCTACCCTCCTGAATTTTCCGAGTAAATGAGCCAGGACTTGACCAACGCGATTCGTGCGTTGGCCATGGATGCCGTGCAGGCGGCAAACTCCGGTCACCCCGGAATGCCCATGGGAATGGCCGAAATCGCGCTTGCCCTGTGGGGGCGGCACCTGCGGCACAGCCCGGCAAACCCAAAGTGGTCCGACCGCGACCGTTTCGTGCTCTCCAACGGCCACGGTTCGATGCTGCTGTATGCGCTCCTGCATCTCACGGGTTACGACTTGCCGATGGGCGAGCTCGAACGCTTCCGCCAGTTGCACTCGAAGACGCCGGGCCACCCCGAATACGGGCTCGCCCCGGGCGTGGAGACCACCACCGGTCCCTTGGGGCAGGGCCTGGCGAACTCGGTCGGCATGGCGATCGCCGAACGCATCCTCGCCGCAGAGTTCAACCGCCCGGGCTTCGACATCGTCGACCACCATACCTATGTGTCGGTCGGTGACGGGTGCCTGATGGAGGGAATTTCGCACGAGGCCTGCTCGCTCGCCGGAGCGCTCGCCTTGGGCAAGTTGATCGCCCTTTACGACGACAACGGGGTCTCCATTGACGGCGATGTGAAGGCTTGGTTCAGAGACGATACGCCCAAGCGCTTCGAAGCCTACGGCTGGCACGTGGTCTCCAACATCGACGGCCACGACGTCGAATCGGTCGACCGCGCAATAGGAGCGGCGAAGGCGGTGGCGGACAAACCCAGCCTTATTTGCTGCAGAACCGTGATCGGCAAGGGGGCTCCCACGCGCGCCGGGACGGCGAAGGCGCACGGGGAGGCCCTCGGCGCCGAGGAGGTCGCGGCGACACGCGCGGCGATCGGCTGGCGCTACCCACCGTTCAAGGTTCCCCAGCAAATCTACGACGGCTGGGACGCGAAAAAGCGCGGCGCGGCGCTTGAGGGAGCCTGGAATGACAAATTCGCCGCGTACCAGAAAGCACACCCGGAACTCGCACGCGAATTCCGCCGCCGCGTCGCTGGCGAACTGCCGGCGAACTGGAACGCCCACTACCAGCTTCTGGTCGAAAAAGTCATCGCCAAGACCGAATCCATTGCCACTCGCAAGGCCTCGCAGAACGCAATAGAAGGCCTTGCTCCGGTGCTGCCCGAGCTGGTCGGCGGCTCGGCCGATCTGACTGGCTCCAACCTCACGCTGTGGTCAGGCTCAAAACCTGTCGGACGAGCGGGAGGCGGCAATTACATCTACTACGGCGTGCGCGAATTCGGCATGAGCGCCGTGATGAACGGCTTGGCGCTGCACGGAGGAATCATTCCTTACGGCGGCACCTTCCTCACGTTCTCGGACTACTCCAGAAACTCGCTTCGCATGGCGGCGCTGATGAAGATCCGCTCGATCTTCGTTTTTACCCACGACTCGATCGGTCTGGGCGAGGACGGCCCCACGCACCAGTCGATCGAGCACGCCGCGGCCCTGCGCCTAATCCCCGGCATGGACGTCTGGCGACCTTGCGATCCCGTCGAAACGGCGCTGGCCTGGGTGGCCGCGATCGAGCGAAAGGACGGGCCGACTTCGTTATTGCTCACGCGGCAGAACGTGCCGTTTCAAAAACGCGATGCCCATACGGTGTCGGCGATCCGCCGCGGCGGCTATGTTCTTGCCGACGCGCAGGAACCCAAGGCGGTCCTCCTCGCCACCGGGTCGGAAGTACAGCTGGCTCTGGGCGCGAAGCAAAAGCTTGCCGAAGAGGGCATTTCGGTTCGGGTCGTGTCGATGCCCTGCACGTCGATTTTCGACCGCCAGCCACCGATGTACAGGGACGTGGTGTTGATTCCGACTCTGCCCAAGGTCGCCGTCGAAGCCGGGATCCGGGACTATTGGCGCAAGTACGTCGGCCTTGAGGGTGCGGTGGTCGGGATCGACCGCTACGGCGAATCGGCCCCGGGCGCGAAGCTGTTCGAATACTTCGGTTTCACCGTGGACAACGTGGTGAAGGCTGTGAAAAGCTTATTGAAGTAGGAAAAGAAGGAGCCTGAATGAGCATTCGAGTTGCCATCAACGGTTACGGCCGCATCGGCCGCAACATCCTGCGCGCCCACTACGAAGGTGGGAAAAAACACGATCTGCAGTTCGTCGCTATCAACGACCTAGGCAATGCGCAGACCAACGCGCATCTGACGCGCTACGACACCACGCACGGAAAATTCGCCGGAACGATCGCCGTGGAAGGCGAATCGATGGTCGTGAATGGCGACCGCATCCGGGTGTGTGCGAAGCGCAACCCGGCCGAGCTGCCCTGGAAGGACCTGAAGGTGGACGCGGTGCTCGAATGCACCGGTCTTTTCACCAGCAAGGAAAAGGCTTCGTCGCATCTGGCGGCCGGGGCGAAGAAGGTGGTGATTTCAGCGCCGGGCGAGAAGGATGTCGACCGCACCATCGTCGTCGGTGTGAACGACAGGACGCTGAAGGCGTCCGATACTGTGATTTCGAACGGCTCGTGCACCACGAACTGTCTCGCACCGCTGGTGAAGGCGGTTGACGACCGCATCGGCGTGGTCTCCGGCCTCATGACTACGGTCCACGCCTACACCAACGACCAGGTGCTGACCGACGTCTACCACAAGGACCTGCGCCGCGCGCGGTCGGCGACGCACAACATGATCCCGGCGAGCTCCGGCGCCGCGGCGGCGATCGGTTTGGTATTGCCACACCTCAACGGTAAGCTCGACGGCTTCGCGTTCCGCGTGCCGACTATCAATGTGTCGATCGTGGACCTGACCTTCGTGGCGAAGAGGCCGACGACGGTGGCGGAAGTCAACGACGCGGCCAGGCAGGCATCGCAAACGGATCTCAAGGGCATCCTCGAGTACAACAGCGAGCCGCTTGTGTCCTCGGACTTCAACCATAACGGGGCGAGCAGCGTGTTCGATGCTACCCTGACCCGGGTGTCGAACGGTACGCTGGTGAAAGTCTGTTCCTGGTACGACAACGAGTGGGGCTTCAGCAATCGGATGCTGGACGCGACGGTCGCGCTGGTGAACGCGAAGTAGTCGATGCGCGTACTCAGGATGTCGGAGCTGGACCTGCGCGGCAAGCGCGTGCTGGTCCGCGTCGACTTCAACGTTCCCATCCAGGACGGCAAGATTACCGATGACACGCGCATCCGCGCGGCGCTCCCGGGAATCCGCGCGGCGCTCGCGCAACGCCCGCGCTTGATGCTCGTGTCGCACCTCGGCCGGCCGACCGAGGGCGAGTTCAGCGAGAAGGAGTCCCTCGCCCCGATCGCAAGACACCTCTCGGCTTTGCTTGGCGAGGACGTGCCGCTCAGGCGTGGCTGGCTGGAAGGGGTTTCAGTCGAACCCGGCAGGGTAGTGATGCTGGAGAACTGCCGATTCAACAAGGGGGAGAAAAAGGACGACGATACGCTGGCGAAACAGATGGCGGGCCTGTGCGACGTCTACGTCAACGACGCCTTCGGCGCTGCGCACCGTGCCGAAGCGAGCACTCACGGCGTCGCGAAGTACGCGCCGGTGGCCTGTGCCGGGCCGCTCATGGCGGCGGAGATCGAGGCGTTGTCCGAGGCGCTTGAGCGCCCGGCACGTCCGCTGGTGGCGATCGTCGCCGGGGCGAAGGTCTCGACCAAACTTGCGGTTCTCGGCGCCCTCGCGGAAAAGGTCGACCGGCTGATCCCGGGCGGAGGCATTGCCAATACCTTCATGCTCGCGGCCGGCATGAAAATAGGCAAGTCTCTGGCCGAGCCGGAGCTCGTCGGTGAGGCGAAGAAAATCGCGGCAAGCCTGCGGAACAGAGGCAGCGAGGTGCCCTTGCCGGTGGATGTCGTCTGCGCGAAGGAAGTCTTGCTAACGGCCAAGGCCGTGATCAAGCCTGCCGCAGAAATCGGCGACGACGACATGATCCTCGATATCGGCCCGCGTACCGCTGCGGCGTTCGCAAAGCGGCTTTCCGAGGCGGGCACCATCGTCTGGAACGGCCCGCTCGGCGTGTACGAATTCGATCAATTCGGTCGGGGAACGAAGGCGATCGCCGAAGCGATTGCCGGATCGAGTGCTTACTCGCTCGCCGGCGGCGGCGAGACGCTAGCCGCGATCGCGAAATTCGGAGTCGCCGACGGGATTTCCTACATCTCGACCGGCGGCGGAGCGTTCCTGGAGTTCCTCGAAGGCAAGAAACTGCCCGCGATCGAGGTGTTGGAGCAGCGCGGCAAGGCCTAGGATTTGGCCCCGCGGGCCTCGATCCCGGCGGCGCGCGCAAGCTCGCGATGGACGCGGCCCACGCGCTCGACTTCGCCCTTGGCGGCGAAGCGCTCGTAGAAGCCCTCCGACTTGAACGCCTTCACCTGATCGCGCCATGGGGCGAACCGCTCCTCCCAACGCTTGACGCGGCCCTCGGCGGGATCGCCATCCTCTCGGGCGAGGTCGGCGCACACCCGCAGCATGGCTTTCAGAGTCACCGGCTTGGTGACCATGTAGTCGGCGTGGCCCCAGGCCTCGCCCCAGACGCGCTCGGCCGCCTTGAAGAAGTCGCGCACCATGCCGTAGTAGTTCGGCACCTGCGTACGGCTGCCCCCGGCTAGCTGGATCTTGCGCCAGTCGCGGTTGACCCAGCGGTGCAGTTCGTTGAAAAGTTCCGCCTGCAGGATCCACTTGTCCTGCGCGCTGCGCCCGCCGAGGCGGTTGATGCGGTAGCGCAAGGGGCTGTCCCCCTCGCTGTAGAGGCTACCGACCACACGCGAGGCGAACTTGCGGTGGGGCTCGGCCCAGGACACTCGCTCGTACAAGTCGATCAGGTGGCTCTTGTTGATGCGCGTGGGGGTGGAGTTGATGATCACGAACATCTCGGTAGCGAAATCCTCGCTGCGCCCGTCGAAGATTACACACGGTACGTTGATGGTTTTGGCGTCGTCCGGGCGCTCTTCCAGGTAGAAGCGTAGTGCCGCAAGCCGGTGTTGGCCGTCGATGATGAGGAACTTGGACTGGGGCTCCGCCAACTGGCCGATCCCGTCGGTACCACCGGCTGCTTGGAAGCGCAGTTTTTCCGGGGTAAACAACAATACCGTTCCCGGGATCGGTGGCTGGGTGATCGCCGTCTCGTAGAAATTCTTGAGCTGGCGCACCTTGGCCCGGGACAAGGTTCTCTGGAAGGCGCGGTCGGTGCGCTCGATTTTGGCTATGAACTGGGCGATCTCGTCTTCATGGGAGACGCGGGCCGGAGCGATCTCCTCGCCTTCGCCGTAAAAGCGACTGATAAAGCGGACCTTGGCGAGCAGCTCGGGAGCGCGGACGCTGCCGAAGTAGAAGATGCCATCCTTCTGGCGAATCTGCGTGGCAAGCACGGGGTCCTCCCTTGTAAGTATGGCTCAGCCGCTGGCGCACACCGGAAATATAGCCGAAACCGGGCGCTCACTGCGAAAAAACGGGTTCAGCGGCATTGTCCTGGGTCAGGTCAGTCCCGGGCCGCTCCTTGCGGTTTCCGTGCGTTGAGCGGCCAGTGGACGCTCCAGAGAGCGGCATCCAAAACCGGCCGTGGCCCGTGGACTTCCACGCGCAACGCCTTCCCGGAAGGAAAGTAGCCCCATAAGCATCTGGTAAAGTAGAACGGTTTTCCCGGAGCGTCAAATGGGCAGAAGCACCAAAATCGTCGCCACGCTCGGCCCCGCGTCCAGCGATCCTCAAACGCTCGAGAGGATGTTTCTCGCGGGAGTGGACGTCGTGCGCATGAATTTCTCGCACGGCACCGCCGACGATCACGAGCGCCGCGCCGAGTTGGTGCGCGAGGCTTGCCGTAAGACCGGACGCACAGTCGGCATCATGGGCGACCTGCAGGGTCCCAAGATCCGGATCGGCAGGTTCAAGGACGGCAAGGTCACTCTGAATCCGGGCGACGCCTTCGTGCTAGACGCCGACTGCGAGCTCGGGGTCGACGGCCGCGTCGGCCTGGACTACAAGGAGCTACCGCGCGACGTGCGACCCGGCGACGTGCTGCTTCTTGACGACGGGAAGATCGTGTTCGAGGTCGAAAAGGTCGTCGGTAACGAGGTGCATTGCCGCGTCCGTCACGGGGGAGTGCTCTCCAACAACAAGGGCATCAACCGCCTCGGAGGTGGCCTCACCGCCGCCGCGCTTCCGCCGAAGGACATGGAGGACATTCGAACGGCCGCGAAAATCAAGGTGGATTACCTCGCCGTTTCCTTCCCCAAGTCGAGCGGCGATATGGTCATGGCAAGGCAGCTCTTGCGCGCCGCGGGCGGCGAGGCGTTCCTCATAGCCAAGATCGAGCGCGCCGAAGCCGTCGAGTCGAAAGCGCTTATCGACATCATGTCCGCTTGCGAGGGCATCATGGTGGCGCGCGGGGATCTGGCGGTCGAGGTTGGCGATGCCTCGGTCCCGGCCCTGCAAAAGCGAATGATTCGGCTAGCGCGCGAGCACAACAAGCTCACCATAACCGCCACGCAGATGATGGAGTCGATGATTTCGAGCCCGGTACCTACCCGCGCCGAGGTGTCGGACGTCGCCAATGCCGTGCTCGATGGGACCGATGCGGTGATGCTGTCCGCGGAGACCGCAAGCGGCAAGTACCCGGTCGAGACGATCGCCTCGATGAGCCGCATCTGCGCAGTCGCGGAGGACTCGGCCGAGGTGACGCTCGACCGCGACTTCCTCGATCGCGTCTTTACGCGAGTGGACCAGTCGATCGCGATGGCGGCGCTTTTCACCGCCTATCATCTCAAGGTGAAAGCGATCGCCGCGCTCACCGAGTCGGGGTCGACCGCCCTGTGGATGTCGCGCATCAACTGCGGCGTTCCGATCTACGCTCTTACCTCGCAGACCGTGACGCGCTACCGGTGCGCGTTGTTTCGCGACACCTATCCCCTGATGGTGAAGTACGTCGGCGACGACCGCGAGGAGCTGCTGGAGGAGGCCGAAAACGTCTTGGTGAGGAACGGCGTGGTGCAAAAGGGGGACCTCATCGTGCTCACCATCGGCGAGCCGATCGGCAAGGCTGGCGGAACCAACACGATGAAGATCGTCCGCGTTGGCGAGCACCGGAAGGGATAGTTGCGGACAAGAAGCGATGACTGAGCGAAGACTCGGCGTCATCATGAACGGAGTGACGGGCCGCATGGGCATGAACCAGCACCTGGCGCGCTCCGTCATGGCCATCCGCCAAGAGGGCGGGGTGCACCTTGCCGACGGCACGCGGGTGATCCCCGACCCGATCCTGGTCGGGCGCAACGCTGAAAAGCTGAGGAAACTCGCAATCGACCACGGCGTCGAGCGCTGGACCACCGACCTGGATGAGGCGTTTAGGAACCCCGACGACGCGGTTTTTTTCGACGCTGCTTCGACAAAGCTCCGGCCGACCTTGCTGAAGAAAGCCCTCGCCGCAAAGAAACACGTTTACTGCGAAAAACCTGTCGCGACCTCGCTCGCACAAGCGCTCGACCTGTATCGGGCAGCCAAGAAGGCGGGAGTTCGGCACGGTGTCGTCCAGGACAAGCTCTGGCTGCCGGGGTTGCTGAAGATCAAGGCGCTGCGTGATGCCGGTTTCTTCGGGAGAATACTCTCGGTCCGGGGCGAGTTCGGCTACTGGGTGTTCGAGGGCGACGAGCAGCCGGCGCAGCGGCCCTCCTGGAATTACCGCAAGAAGGACGGCGGCGGAATCATCCTGGACATGCTGTGCCACTGGCGCTACGTGCTCGACAACCTGTTCGGGGAAGTGAAGAGCGTTTCCTGCCTCGGCGCGCGGCATATCGCGCTCCGCTGGGATGAAAACGGCAATAAGTACAGGGCGACCGCAGACGATGCCGCGTACGCGACGTTCCGGCTCGCAGGCGACGTCGTCGCGCATTTCAACAGTTCTTGGTCCGTGCGCGTACGCCGCGATGACTTGGTGACTTTTCAGGTGGACGGGACGAAGGGTTCCGCGGTTGCCGGGCTCACGCGCTGTTTTGCTCAATCCCTTGCCGAAACGCCCCGGCCGGTATGGAACCCGGACGTGCGTCAAACGCACGATTTTGGCGCAGACTGGAAGGAAGTTCCGGACGACAGGTCCTACGACAATGCGTTCAAGGTCGAATGGGAGCTTTTCATCCGCCACGTGTGCGAAGGTTCGCCGTTTAAATGGAATTTGTTAGAGGGAGCGAAAGGGCTGCAGCTCGTCGATTGCGCGTTGAAGTCCTGGCGCACGCGACGTTGGATCGACGTTCCGAGACTGAAAGCATAGACCTTGCATGAATGCGCCTGAAAAGCTCACGACGCGCATCAAGCTGCCTTCCTCGGCGGGAAAGGTCGAGGAATTCCGGCTGAGCGCACCCCGCGATTTCGGCACGGCCGGAAGGAAAGCGTTCAATCGCATCGCGCTCGCCGCGGCCCACGTGGTCGCGGATCCCCTCGCCCGAGGGAATCCTTGGCTTGATGCCGCAGTCGACTGGGATGCGACCCTCGCTTACCGGCGCTACCTGTGGTCGCTCGGCCTCGGCGTGGCCGAAGCGATGGACACCGCGCAACGCGGCATGGGACTCGAGTGGAACAACTCGCTAGAGGTGATCCGCCGCTCGATCGACGCGTCCAGGGACATCGAAGGCGCGGTGCTCTATAGCGGCGCTGGCACCGATCAGCTCGCGCCTGCCCGAGGCGCGACGCCCGCCGCGGTCGTTGCGGCATACGAGGAGCAATGCGAAGCGATCGAAAGACTCGGCGGGCGGATCGTGCTCATGGCAAGCCGCGCGCTTGCCACCTGCGCCCGCTCGCCGGACGACTATCGGGAGGTGTACTCCCGCGTCCTCTCTCGGGTAAGGCGGCCCGTGATCATCCACTGGTTGGGCGAGATGTTCGACCCTCAACTGGCGGGCTATTGGGGCGAGGAGGATCACGACAGGGCCATGAAGGTGGCACTTGAGGTCATCGAGGCCAACCGCGCCAAAGTGGAAGGCATCAAGATATCGCTGCTCGACCCCCAAAAGGAAATTGACATGCGCAGACGCCTCCCGGAGGGAGTGCGCATGTATACCGGGGACGATTTCAACTACCCGGACCTGATCGAAGGCGACCGGGAAGGCCACTCCGATGCGCTGCTCGGAATTTTCGACGCGATCGCCCCGGCCGCCTCGGCTGCTCTCGGTCGGCTGGGATCGGGCGACGTGCCCGGTTTTCGCGATATCCTCGCGCCCACGGTGCCGCTCGCCCGCCATATCTTCAAGTCCCCGACGCGCTTCTACAAAACGGGCCTAGTTTTCCTCGCGTGGCTGAACGGCCACCAGGAGCATTTCGTCATGGTCGGCGGGCAGCAGTCGGCGCGCTCGGTGGTGGATTTCGCCGAGACCTTCCGACTGGCCGATGCCGCGGGCTTACTGCGCAATCCGGAACTCGCTGCATCCAGGATGAGGCAAATCCTCGCCGTGAACGGCATCGGTGGATGAGCAATCCGCCCGATCCCGAACTGCTTTCGCTCAATACCGCCACGGTGCGGGAAAAATGGACCCTGCGCCGTATGATAGAGGGCTGTGCGCGCCACGGCATCCGGGGTATATCGCCCTGGCGCGACAAGCTCGCGGAGATGGGGGCGAAGGAGGCGGCCAAGACGATCCGCGACAACGGCCTCACGGTGACGGGGCTGTGCCGCGGCGGAATGTTTCCGGCAGCGGACCGCAGGGCGCGTCGGGCCGCGATCGACGACAACTTGCGCGCGATCGACGATGCCGCGACGCTCGAGGCAAGCTGTCTGGTGCTCGTGGTCGGCGGGCTGCCGTCGGGCTCGAAAGACTTAGCCGGCGCGCGAGCGATGGTGAGGGACGGTATCGGCGAAGTGTTCGATCATGCGCGCTCGGCAGGTGTACCGCTCGCGATCGAACCCTTGCACCCGATGTACTGCGCCGACCGCGCATGCGTGAACACGCTGGCACAGGCGCTCGATCTGTGCGACGAACTGGACCGCAATGCAAGCGGGGCACTCGGGGTCGTGGTGGACGCGTACCACGTCTGGTGGGACCCCTCGCTCAAGTCACAAATCGAGCGCGCGGGCGACAAGCGCCTGCTCGCGTTCCATATCTGCGACTGGCTGGTGCCCACGACGGACCTGCTCACCGACCGGGGAATGATGGGCGATGGCGTGATCGACCTTCCCCTTATGCGCTCCTGGATGGAGAAGGCCGGGTACCGCGGTTTTCACGAAGTCGAGATCCTGTCTTCGGGCAACTGGTGGCAGCGGGATCCGGACGAGGTGCTCGCGACCTGCCGCGTGCGGCATCAGACAGCCTGTTAGCATTCCAAGCGGGGGCCGCCCCGTTTGGCGGTGCCAGGGCCGGGAAGGTAAAATTGCCAACTCCCGGGTTTCACTTCCCCATCCAGCAACAGGACTGTCTCATGGACCGAAATCTCCTTTCCAAAACCGCCGCGGCCATGGTCGCAAGAGGCAAAGGGCTGCTCGCAGCCGACGAGTCCAGCGGCACGTGCGAGAAGCGATTCAAGTCGGTTGGAGTCGAGTGCACGGAGGCCAACCGCCGTGTCTACCGCGATTTACTGTTCACTACGAAAGGTATCGAGGAATTCGTAAGCGGGGTGATCCTGTTCGACGAAACCCTTCGCCAGAGCACGGTATCGGGCAACGAGCCGTTCCCGAGATATCTCGAGAAAAAGGGTGTCATCCCCGGCATCAAGGTGGACAAAGGCACGCACGACCTCGCGCGCTCTCCCGGAGAAAAGGTGACCGAGGGACTGGACGGCCTGCGTGGCCGGCTCGAGGACTATTTCGGGCTCGGCGCCCGCTTCGCCAAGTGGCGCGCGGTGATCACAATCGGTGCCGGGATCCCGAGCCACGCCTGCATCTACGCCAACGCGCACGCGCTGGCGCGCTACTCTGCCCTGTGCCAGGAGGCATCCATCGTGCCCATCGTCGAGCCCGAGGTGCTGCTCGACGGCGACCACACGATCGAACGCTGTTACGAGGCGACCGAGGCGACGCTCACGGCAGTATTTGCGGCGCTGCGCGCCCACAACGTATCGTTCGAGCACACCGTTCTGAAGGCGTCGATGGTCGTCTCTGGCAAGGAGTGCCCGAAACAGGCCGGAGTCGAGCGCGTGGCAGAGGAAACGGTGCGCTGCCTGAAACGCACCGTACCCGCGGCGCTGCCCGGTGTCGTGTTTCTCTCGGGCGGCCAAAGCGATGAGGCTGCAACGGCACACCTCAACGAGATGGCAAGAATGCCGGGACTGCCTTGGCCGCTCACGTTCTCCTACAGCCGCGCGCTGCAGAATCCGTGCCTGAAGTCTTGGCGCGGGCAGTCGGGCAACGTCGCAGCCGCTCAGCGGGCGTTCTATCACCGGGCCCGCATGAACGGGCTCGCGGCTCAAGGAAAATACCGTCCGGAGCTGGAGAAACAGGCAGCATAGGGAATGGCTTTCCCGCTCTACGAGTCGAATCTCAAGAGCCTGAAGCTCCTCGGCCGGGGCAAGGTCCGCGATATGTATGCCGTGGACGGCGACCGCTTGCTCATTATCACCAGCGATCGACTTTCGGCATTCGATGTGGTCCTTCCCGATCCGATACCCGACAAGGGGCGGGTACTGAACGAGATGTCCAATTTCTGGTTCAGGAGGCTCGGACACATCGTTCCCAACCATCTCGACGGCGCCGCGCCCGAGTCGGTGGTGAAGGGCGGCGACGAAGCGGCGCAGGTCAAGGGCCGTGCGGTAGTTGTGAAAAAGCTCAAACCGCTGTCGATCGAAGCGGTGGTGCGCGGTTATCTCATCGGCTCGGGCTGGAAGGACTACCAGAAGACCGGCGCAGTTTGCGGCATTCCGCTGCCTGCGGGCCTGAAGCAGGCGGACAAGCTGCCGGAGGTGATTTTCACGCCCGCCACCAAGGCAGAAGCCGGCGCTCACGACGAAAATATTTCGTTCGCGCAGGTGGAGAAACTTATCGGGAAGGGCCTCGCCGCGAAGGTGCGTGAGGTCAGCATCAGCCTGTATCGCCAGGCGTCCGAGCATGCGCGCGCGCGAGGTATCATCATCGCCGACACCAAGTTCGAGTTCGGGACGGATGAGAAGGGGAATCTGGTTCTGATCGACGAGGCGCTCACCGCGGATTCTTCGCGCTTCTGGCCCGCCGACCGGTACCAACCGGGGTCGAGCCCCCCGTCATTCGACAAGCAATACGTGCGCGACTATCTGGAAACCCTGGATTGGAACAAGACACCGCCTGCGCCACGGCTCCCGGCGGAAGTGATCGCAAAGACCTCCGACAAGTACCGCGAGGCCCTTCGCCGTCTGACAGGACAACAATTGGGAGGATGAAAATGACCAGCCGCCCGCCTCTTGTCGGGATCGTCATGGGAAGCCCAAGCGATTGGGAGGTGATGCGCGAGGCCGCAAAGCAGCTCACCGATTTTTCCGTGCCCTACGAAGCCAAGGCACTCTCGGCGCACCGCTCGCCCGACGCGCTCGCCGAATGGGTGGAGCAGCTGAGTGCGAAAGGTGCCCGCTGTTTCATCGCGGGCGCCGGAGGTGCGGCGCATCTGGCCGGCGTGATCGCAGCAAAAACGACGCTTCCCGTGCTCGGGGTGCCGATGCCATCCAAGTATCTGCATGGATTGGATTCACTGCTGTCGATCGTACAGATGCCCAAGGGGATTCCCGTCGCGACTTTTGCGATCGGCGAGGCGGGCGCCGCCAACGCGGGACTCTTTGCGGTCGCGATGCTTGCCCAAGGAGACGCGAAACTCGCCAAACTTCTCGCGCAGTTCCGCGCGGGCCAGGCCGAAGCGGTGAAGAACGCCAAGCTGCCGGGTTGACACGGGCTGTCCCGCTTTTCCTTGCCTGCGAGAGTCGACGCACCTCGACCCCTTCCGATTCGGGATGCCGCGGCGGTATTGCGGCGCGGGGGGCTGGTCGCCTTTCCCACCGAAACCGTATACGGACTGGGTGCCGACGCATCCAACCCCGCGGCGGTCGCGCGAATCTACCAGGTCAAGGGCCGTCCCGCGGGCCATCCCGTCATCGTTCATATCGGCGATGTCGGGCAGCTCGCTCGCTGGGCTGGCGAGATTCCCGAGGCTGCGATGAAACTCGCAGCGCGCTTCTGGCCGGGGCCGCTGACCTTGGTGCTGAGGCGCGCGCCAGATGTCGGTAGTCAACTCACCGGCGGTCAGGATACGATTGGCCTGCGCATCCCGGGACATCCGGTCGCTCTTCAGCTCCTTCGGGAATTTGGCGGAGGTATAGCTGCTCCGTCTGCCAACCGGTTTGGCCGGATCAGCCCGACGACAGCGGAGCATGTACGAACCGATCTGGGGAGCGAAGTCGAGCTGGTCCTGGACGGAGGCGCCTGCGAGATCGGCATCGAGTCCACCATTGTCGATCTTTCTCGCGGGAGGCCCATGCTGCTTCGCCCCGGCCGAATCGGTGCAGGGGATATCGCGGCAACGCTGGGCGTTGCGCCCCTATCGAGCGATTCGGATGCTCCACGCGCACCCGGGACGCTTGCGGCGCACTACGCGCCCCGGCAACCCCTTCGACTCATCGAATCGGACCGGTGGGAACGAAGCGTACGGGGCATACCGCATGGCCGGGGCGTGCTGTCTTTCCGCTCGCCTCCGGAGGGTGACGTGAGCACGATGTGGATCGAGGCGTCCACACAGCCACAGCAATATGGACACGACCTTTACGCCAACCTGCGCGCACTGGACTCATCCGGCTGCGACCAGATTCTGGTGGAGGAGCCGCCTGCAACGCCCGAATGGACTGCAATCCGGGACCGGCTTAGTCGCGCCCGCTCGAGCTGAAAAGCGGATCAGGCTCTTGTGCTGCGCGGCGTTGAGGAAGAGGGGGATTTGCGGCTAGAATTACCGCGGCGTGGGGTTGTAGCTCAGCTGGGAGAGCGTCGCGTTCGCAATGCGAAGGTCGGGAGTTCGATCCTCCTCAACTCCACCACCGTCCCGTGGATTTGACGTATTGTGGGCCGAAGCCCACCTCATTGACGCATGCCGACGCCCCTCAAACTCCTGATTCTCGAAGATAACGCTTTCGACGCCGAGCTCGAAGTAGGGACGCTTCAGGCCGCCGGCTACGATTGCGACTGGCGGCAAGTGCAGACCGGGGAGGAATTCGAGGCTTCATTGGATCGCCCGGAATTCGAGCTGATCCTCGCCGACTACAATCTTCCGAATTTCGACGGGCTGAGCGCGCTTCGCCTGCTGAGGGAGCGCGAACTAGACATCCCCTTCGTCCTCATTTCAGGCACGCTCGGAGAGGAACGCGCCATCGAGAGCCTCAAAGCGGGCGCCACCGATTACGTGATGAAGGAAAGGCTCGAGCGCCTTGCGCCGGTTGTCACCCGCGCCTTGAACGACCGCCTTGAGCGGGCCAATCGCAGCGCCGCGCAACAGGCCCTGCGGGACGCCCACCGCAGGTTGCAGGCGCTTTCGGTGCGACTCCTCCAGGTGGAAGAAACCGAGCGGCGCCGCATCGCGCGCGAACTGCACGACGGCGTCGGGCAGTTGCTCACTGCGGTTAAATTGCGACTCGCGGGCCTCAATCCGTCCTCAGCAGACTACGATTCTCGCCGGAGCGAATGCGTTGCGGCGATTGACGACGCGCTCGAGCAAGTGCGTCGCGTGTCGCGCGACCTGAGACCCTCGCAGCTGGATGATCTTGGTCTGCTGGCGGCCTTGCGCTCGCATCTCGACCAGCAGGCAAGCAGCGCCGGATTCAAGCCGAATTTCACACACGAGGGGGTGCCCCTACGTCTCGCCGCCGAGATCGAGACTACGTGCTTTCGCATCGCGCAGGAGGCGCTCACCAATATTGCGCGCCACGCGCAGGCGAGCGAAGTTTGGGTTACGCTCGCCGGCACAGAGGAGGAATTGCGTCTGGAAGTGCGTGACAACGGTCGGGGATTCGACGTCGCGGCCGCGCGGCTGCGTGCGACGGCCGGCAGGAGCATGGGGCTGCTGAGCATGGAAGAACGCGCGGCGCTCGCCGGCGGGCGGCTCGCGATCGACTCGGCGCTCTCGCGGGAGACCCGGTTGAGCCTCACGCTCCCCCTGATCCGGGTCGGCTCGGTACAAGTATGATCCCGGTACGCGTCCTCCTCGCGGATGATCACGCCTTGGTGCGTGCCGGAATACGCGCGCTCCTGGAAGGTCTGGAGGGGGTCACGGTCGTGGCCGAAGCAGGCAACGGTGGCGAGGTGCTGGAGCTTGCGCGCAAGCATCGCCCGGATGTCGTGCTACTCGACATTTCCATGCCTGGGCTCGGGGGACTCGAGGCCAGCGCGCTGCTCAAGCAGGAGCTTGCGGAGGTGCGCGTGGTGATGCTTTCCATGCATGCCAACGAGGAGTACGTGCTCCAGGCGCTGCGCGCGGGAGCTTCAGGCTACATGCTCAAGGATTCCGCGACCGCCGAACTGGAGCTCGCGCTGCAGGCGGTGACGCAAGGCGAAACCTATCTCAGCCCGCGCATATCGAAGCAGATGGTGGAGGGCTACGTGCAGCGGGTCGGGGGCGAGCAGCCCAAGTCCGACAACCTAACGCCGCGGCAGCGTCAAGTCCTGCAGCTTATCGCTGGGGGTCACAGTACCAAGGAAATCGCCTATCGCCTTGAGCTCTCTGTGAAGACCGTGGAGACCCATCGCGCCCAACTGATGGATCGGCTGCAGATCCGCGACATCGCTGGTCTGGTGAAGTACGCGATCCGCAACGGCCTCGTCACCACCGCAAAATAATAAGCTTTGAAATCAAGAGTTTCGTCCTAACCGCGGCTTCCTCATAAGGTATTTAGCGGGCCGTGCTCAGGGCCGGCCCGATTGGCGCGCCCTGCGTCTCGCTCTAAGGTCTGGGAATTCAGCCGCAGGTGGTCTGTCACGCGCCGGGGGGCGCGTCGCCTGTCGTGTTCGGGAGGGGACGTTGAAGCACATCAGGGTCATGGTCGTCGACGACAGCTTGCAATTCGCAAGCGCGGTCGGGCAGTTTCTCGCCTGCAACGGGAACTTCGAAGTGCTGGCGAGCGCGACCTCCGGGGGCGAGGCGCTGGCGCGCGCAAGCACTGAACGGCCCGACCTCATGTTCATCGACATCAGCATGCCCGGCATGAACGGCTTGGCCGTGACTTCCCTGATCAAGGGGCGGAACGCCGCACCCAAGATCGTGATGATGACGCTGGAGGACAGCGAGGAGCATCGCATTGGCGCGATAGCGGCAGGCGCGGATGCCTTCTTGCCTAAGGATGATTTCGCCCATGGGTTCCATGCGGTGCTTGACTTGTTGTTCGCCAAATCGAGCCTCAACAAGGAATCGCGGGTATGGAACGGATGATCGACTTAAAGCGCGAAGAAGTAGACGCGCGCAGGCACCGGCTATTCCATGCCGCGTGAAGACCGCCGGCTCGGCCTTTCCACGAGCGGGACTGGGTCAAAGCCGGCAGTCCTCCTGCTCGACGACGACGAGAGGGATCTGATGCTGCTCGAGCAGATCCTGCGCCCCGACGGATTCCAGGTGCTGAAGACGACCGATCCGGTGCGCGCCTTCGAACTGCTCGCGAGTCATCCGGTCGGGATCGTGATCTCCGACCAAAACATGCCAGGGCTCACCGGGGTGGAGTTCTTAAGCCAGGTGAGAAAGCTCTATCCCGACGCGATCAGAATAGTCTTTACGAGCTCCCAGGATCCCAAGGTGTTCGCCGACGCTGTCAACGAAGCCGGTATTCACAAGTTCATCATGAAAGACTGGGACAGGGAGCGGTTGCGCACGGAGGTGCGAGAGGTGTCGCGCCGTTATCGTCCGAAAAACGGAACGTTCCCCACATCCACAAAATAGCGGTCACTGCTAGACGCTCAATTTCATGGGCAGGATAACCATCTGCATGCCGCGCAGATGGAAGCGGCGCTGCAGCGCCATCGCGGCTTGATTGTGCAGTATCTGCGTCAACCAGTTGTCTTCGTCGAAGATGAGCTTGCTGGTGAAGAAAATGGCGTTGGGGCCTTCGCTTCAACCTTCATCGCTTCGAGGTCCTCGCGCCCGCCGAAGCTCTGCGCATCCACCGTGCGCGCATTGACGAAAATGAAGTTCCTGAAGTGTTCCGGGAACATCCGCTGTACCCAGAGCAGCGCGTGCAGCCCGCCGCCGCGCGAGGAGCCTACCAGAAACGCCGCAGTAGGCCGATTGAGGTCCGGCTTGGGCGGATTGGCAATGCTGCCAAAGGGAATGCCCGAAAAGTCGGCGTCGATTTTATTCAGTTGTGCCTTGGCCCAGTCGTAGTGGTTGCGGATGGTCACGCATACGGCGATGATCGCCGCGATGATAAGGACCGTCAGCCATCCACCGTCAAGGAACTTCTCGACGAGCAGCATGAGCAGAATGCCCGCACACACCAGGAACCCCGCCGCAGACAGCGCGAGCCTCCCCAGCCAGTTTCGCCCGGCGCGCAGCCGGGCCCAGTACAGGCACAGGCCCAAGAGCGACACGGCGAATGTGAGGAACACGCTCAAGCTGTAGAGGACGACGAGCGTGGACACGCTGCCGCCGGTCCACAGGAGGATGATGAGCGCTCCGAGCCCCATAACGAGGATGCCATTCTGGGTGACGAGCCGTGTCGAGAGATAGCGGAACTGGTGCGGCACCCAGGAATCGGCGGCCATGTTGGAGAGCACGGCGGGACCGCCCAGGAATCCGGTGTTGGCGGCGACGAAAAGAAGCCCTGCTTCGAGCGCAAGCACCACCAGCAATGCGGCTTGGCCGACGTGGGCGTCCCAGCCGAAGCTGCTTATGATCGCGCCAAAAGCGACCGCGTTGAGTGTCTGCCCTTCCACCGGACGAGCGCCCCACAGCAGATACAGCAAGATGATCCCGCCGGCGGTGAAGGCGAGCGACAACGCCATGTAGAGCATGGTGACCTTGCCGGTGTGCACTCGGGGTTCTGCGAGCACGTTGACGTTGTTCGACACCGCTTCGATCCCGGTGTAGGTGCCTCCCCCCTGTGAATAAGCGAGCAGGAGCAGCGCCGCGACGCCTGTCCAGCCGAGCTGCCCCGAAAGCTCCAAGGTTCCGCGCCAAACATCGGGCACCAGCGTCGGTAACACCGTCGCATGGGAAAGCACTCCGTATACGATCAGGAAGGCGTGGGTCAGAATGAAACCGAGAAAGATCGGCAGCAGCACCGTGATGGCTTCCTTCATTCCGCGCAGGTTGAGCAGTACGAGCGCGACGATGAACGCGACCTCGGCGGCAAGCTTGTACGGCTGAAAGCCGAGCGGAAACAGCGAAAACAACGCGTCGACGCCGCTCGCGACCGAAATCGAAATGGTGAGCACGTAATCGAGAATCAGCGCCGCCCCCGAGGTGAGGCCCGCGTAAGGGCCGATCAGCCGCGTGGCGACGCGGTAGCCGCCTCCGCCCGTGGGAAACAACTCGATGACCTGGTTGTAGGCAAGCGCGATGATGAACACGGTCGCCGCCGTGGCGAGTGCGAGGTAAAGTCCCAGGTCCGTGTGCTCGCCCAGTGCGCGAAACGCCTCTTCGGGGCCATAGCAGGAGGAGGAAATCCCGTCTGCTCCCAGGCCCACCCAGGCGAAAAAAGCGACAAGGGCGATATGCCGTCTTGCCTTCGTATCCAGGGGATCGAGTGGCTTGCCGAACAGCCTCCGGCGCAGATTCGCAAACTCGATCATGAGCGCGCGGGGGTCGCCTTGCCCGAAGCGATGGCCTTTTCGAGGCGGCGCGAGAACACGGTCATCTCCTTCGCCGCCTGCCGGTCACCCTTCCCTTGCGCGACCTCGATGCCCTTACGGTAGGCCGCGAGCGCCTCATCGACGCGTCCATGGGCAGCGAGCGCGTTTCCGAGGAGTTTCCACGCTGCGGAATATACCGGGTCTTTCTCGACTGCCGCATTGAGGTGTGCGATGGCTGGTTCGAATTCGGCGCACTTCAGGTATTCGCTTCCGAGAGAAAAACGCAGGAGCGCGCTGTCCCTGGGCGTGCCAACGAGCTTCAAGAGATTGACTATCTGCTGCGAAGTCATCGAGGATACCGGGATGCTGGCGCCGCCCAGCCGAGCGCGGATATTATATCCGCTTGCCTCGCGCCGACTTCCTGATCAAATATGACACGATCGACCATTTCCACTCTGGATGCCCCGGCCGCTATCGGCACTTACTCCCAGGCGGTGCGCGCCGGCGACACGCTCTATCTTTCCGGACAGATCGGACTGGACCCGGCAACCGGACAACTCGTGGAAGGAATCGAGAACCAGATCCATCGTGTCTTCGGCAACCTGAAGGCCGTTGCCGAGGCCGGCGGCGGATCGCTCGCCGATGTGGTCAAGATCACGATCTATCTGACCGACTTGTCGCATTTCGTCCGCGTCAACGAGATCATGGCTCAATATTTCGAGAAGCCGTACCCGGCGCGCGCCGCAGTCGGCGTTGCGGCTCTCCCGCGCGGCGCGCTGGTTGAAGCGGATGCGATCCTCGTGTTTCTGGGTTGATACCGGGATCTAGGGATCAGGCGTGCGGAAGGCTTCGGCTCGATCTTCGGGCAGCCGGACGGTTGCCGCGAAGCTCAGCAAACTCGGTATCCGTCGCGAATTCGATCTCGTGCTGCACCTGCCCTTGCGTTACGAGGACGAGACGCGCGTCACGCCGATCGCGAACGCCCCTCCCGGCTTGCCCGTCCAGGTGGAAGGCACGGTGCGCTCGACCGAGATCGTATACCGCCCGAAGCGCCAGCTGATCTCGCGGATCGAGGATTCCACGGGAGAGCTCGTGCTTCGTTTCTTCAATTTCTATGGAAGTCAGGCGAAGGCGCTTGAGCCCGGCGCCAGGGTGCGCGCATTCGGTGAAGTGCGCACGGGCTTTTTCGGCGGGGAGATGATCCACCCGCGCTTTCGCGTGCTGCGCGGAGAGAATTCGCTGCCGACGGCGTTGACGCCGATTTATCCGACCACGGACGGCCTTGCGCAGACTCGGCTGCGGCGCCTGATCGAAGAGGCGCTCGCTCGCGCACGACTCGATGACACGCTGCCTGAAGAAGTCTTGAAGCGGCTCGGCCTGTGCGGGTTTCGCGAGGCTGTCGACACCCTGCATCATCCCCGCCCTGGCGCGGATGAGGAGGCCCTCAGCCGCCGCACGCTGCCCGCCTGGATGCGCATGAAATTCGACGAGCTGCTGGCGCAGCAGCTCTCCATGCGCAAGCACTATCGCGAGCGCAAGGCGCGCAGGGCTCCGGTGCTCAAGGCGCCGGTCGAAAAAGCCCGTCGCCTCACCTCTGGGCTGATCGGGCGGTTGCCGTTCCAGCTGACGCGAGCGCAACAGCGGACCTGGGGAGAGATCGAACTCGACCTCGCGCAACCGCACCCGATGCATCGCCTGCTGCAAGGCGACGTCGGCAGCGGCAAGACGGTCGTCGCCGTGCTTGCCGCCTTGCGCGCGGTCGAAAACGGGCTGCAGGCCGCAGTGATGGCGCCCACCGAAATTCTTGCCGAGCAGCACTTGCGCAAGTTCAGCGAGTGGCTGGTGCCGCTCGGCCTGGAAATCGCGTGGCTCACTGGAAGCCAGACCAAGAAAGAACGCGCCTCCGCGCGTGCCGCGATAGCTTCCGGAAAAGCCGCGGTCGCCATCGGCACACACGCGCTCTTCCAGGAAGGAGTTGAATTCCGTTCTCTGGGCCTTGCCGTCGTCGATGAACAGCACCGCTTCGGCGTCGCCCAGCGGCTGGCGCTGCGCACCAAAGGAGAGGAGTCGCACCAGCTGATGATGAGCGCGACGCCGATTCCTAGGACGCTTTCGATGAGCTACTACGCCGATCTCGATGTGTCGGTCATCGATGAGCTGCCGCCGGGACGAAAGCCCGTGGTCACCAAGCTCTTCGCCGATTCGCGCCGTGCAGAAGTCGTGCGGCGCATCCGCGGGGCCTGCGGCGACGGAGGCCAGGCTTACTGGGTGTGCCCGCTGATCGAGGAGTCCGAACAGCTGCAGCTCAAGACGGCGCTCGATACTCACGGCAGGCTGAGGAAAGAGTTCCCGGAGCTCAATGTAGGGCTGATTCACGGCCGCCTGAAACCCGCCGAGAAAGCGCAGACCATGGCCGCTTTCCTGGCGGGCCGGATCGATCTGCTGGTGGGAACGACCGTGATCGAGGTGGGCGTGGACGTCCCCAACGCTTCGCTCATGGTAATCGAGCACGCCGAGCGCTTCGGCCTTGCACAATTGCACCAGCTGCGCGGGCGCGTCGGGCGCGGTGCGATGGAATCCGTGTGCGTTCTGCTCTATCAGAATCCTCTTGGGGAGGCCGCCCGCAACCGACTGAAGGTGATTTTCGAGAATGCCGATGGGTTCGTCATCGCACACGAAGATCTCAAGCAGCGAGGTCCCGGCGAATACCTCGGCGCCCGCCAGAGCGGAGCGCCGCTCCTGCGCTTTGCCGATCTCGCCGATGACGCGGACCTGATCGAGCCGGCGCGCTCGGTGGCCGAGGCGCTCCTCGCCGGTCAGCCCGAGTCGGCGGAACAGCACCTCGAGCGCTGGCTCGGCGGGCGCGCCGATTTCTTAAGGGCCTGAGGCTGGCGGGCTACAATGCGCTCGCCATGAATCTCGCCGTTCTCGCCGCCAGGCTGACGCTGTACGAACGCCTGATGCGCCTCGACAAACCGATCGGCACGCTCCTGTTGCTGTGGCCTACGATGTGGGCGTTGTGGCTCGCGAGTGACGGCAGCCCGGAGGGGCGGATCGTGTGGATCTTCGCGCTGGGTACGCTCCTCATGCGCTCGGCCGGCTGCGTGATGAACGACCTCGCCGACTGGCGCTATGACGCTCACGTTGAGCGTACGCGGAACCGACCGCTCGCCACGGGGTGGGTGAGCCGGCGCGAAGCGTGGATTCTCGCCTCCGTGTTGACACTCGCTTCCTTCGGACTGGTGCTGTCGCTCAACCGGCTGACGGTGCTTCTCTCATTTGCCGCGCTCGGCCTTGCGGCGACCTATCCTCTGACCAAGCGATTCCTCGCGATTCCCCAGGCCTATCTTGGGATCGCGTTCGGGTTCGGCATTCCGATGGGGTACGCCGCCATACTCGGAACCATCCCGGCCGAGGGTTGGTGGCTGCTCCTTGCCAACATCTTTTGGGCGATCGCCTACGATACGGAATATGCGATGGTGGATCGCGACGACGATTTGCGCATCGGCATCAAGACGGCCGCGATCACCCTTGGGCGATACGATGTGCTTGCGGTAATGGTTTGCTACGGCGTGACGCTCGCGCTGCTCGCAGTCATCGGCCTGCACCGCGGGCTGGGTCTCGTTTACTATCTGGGTCTCGCCGCTGCGGCCGCAGTGATGACCCATCACTATCGCCTCATCCGCGGGCGCGACCGAGAAGCCTGCTTCAAGGCCTTTAACCAGAACAACTGGGTCGGCGCGATCATTTTTGTCGGAATTTTTGCTGAGTTCGCAATTGGGCGGGGAATCCCATGGACCTGAATCTCGCTGGGCGGCGCCGCTACAGCAACGATCGTCTAGAGAGATGAGATACCGGGACCTGCGCGATTTTCTGTCGCAGCTCGAGCGCGCAGGCGAGCTGAAGCGGGTGCGTGCCGAGGTCGATCCGAAGCTGGAAATGACCGAAGTCTGTGACCGCGTGCTCAAGACGGGCGGCCCGGCTTTGTTGTTCGAAAGGCCCAAGGGCCACACGACCCCAGTGCTCGGCAACCTGTTTGGCACGACGCGCCGCGTTGCGCTCGCCATGGGCGGAGAAACAGGCGCGGATCCGCGCGAGACGCTGCGCGACATCGGAAAGCTCCTGGCGTTCCTCAGGGAGCCGGAACCGCCCAAGGGATTTCGCGACGTGCTCGAGCGGTGGATTCCGATCGGAAGACAAGTGATGCACATGGCCCCGAAGGAAATTTCGAGCGCTCCCTGCCAGCAGGTGGTGTGGGAGGGAAAGGACGTGGACCTTGCGCGCCTTCCCATCCAGACGTGCTGGCCCGACGACGCAGGGCCGCTCATCACGTGGGGATTGACGGTAACGCGCGGGCCGCGCAAGGCACGTCAGAACCTCGGCATCTACCGCCAGCAGCTGATCGCTCCGGACAAGCTCGTCATGAGATGGCTTCCCCATCGCGGTGGCGCGATCGATTTTCGCGAACATTCCGAGGCACGGCCGGGTGAGCCTTTTCCGGTGGCGGTGGCACTCGGGGCCGACCCGGCGACGATTCTCGGCGCGGTTACGCCGGTGCCCGACACACTCTCCGAATATCAGTTTGCCGGGCTGCTGCGCGGCTCGCGCACCGAGCTAGCAAAATGTCTCGGTTCGGATCTGCAGGTGCCGGCGTCGAGCGAGATCGTGCTCGAAGGCGCCATTCGGCCGGGGGAGACGGCGGTCGAAGGTCCGTTTGGAGATCACACTGGCTACTACAACGAGAAGGAAACCTTTCCGGTGTTTACGGTCGAGCGCGTCACCACGCGCCACGACCCGATCTACCACTCGACCTACACCGGCAAACCCCCGGACGAGCCTGCAGTGCTGGGCGCGGCGCTGAATGAAGTGTTCGTGCCGATCCTGCAGAAGCAGTTTCCCGAAATCGAAGACTTTTACCTGCCGCCAGAGGGATGCTCCTACCGGCTTGCCGTGGTGAGCATGAAAAAGCAGTACCCAGGACACGCCAAGCGGGTGATGTTCGGAATCTGGAGCACATTGCGGCAGTTCATGTATACCAAGTTCATAATCGTGACCGACGACGACGTCGATATTCGCGAGTGGAAGGAGGTCGTATGGGCCCTGACTACACGCGTTGACGCCGCCCGCGACACGCTCGTCGTTGAGAATACCCCAATCGACTACCTCGATTTTGCGAGTCCCGTTATTGGCCTTGGCGCGAAGATGGGGATCGACGCGACGAACAAGTGGCCAGCGGAAACCTCGCGCGCCTGGGGCCTGCCGATCGCGATGCGCGCCGAGGTAAAGGAACGCGTCGACCGGCTCTGGAAGGACCTCGGCTTATAGGGAACGCGGATGAAACGGCCGGGACGCCCCAAGCCTTTCTTGACCCTATTTCCCTCAGAATTTGAAGATGGCGTTGATGGAGGCCATACCCGCGTTGGCGCGGCCGGTGCAGGTTGCACACGCAGCGTTACCGACCCGGCCGAAGTTCTCGAATTCGATGCGCACGCCCGTGTCGACGTTGAAGAAGTATTGCGCGCCGAAGCCGGTAAGGAAGCTGGGCTTGTCGGTCTGAAAATTGGGAATGGTGCCCGAAACCACCGTGCCCGGATTGTGAATGGTTATTCTCGTCTGGGAAAAAAACGCGCCGAATCGACCGAAAAGGGAGAAATTATTGGTGAAAGGAACCGTCGGGACGGCAGAAAATCCCCAGCCTGTCACTTTGTAAAAGTCTTGCTGGGTGACCCCTCCCGCCTCATACGCGTACTCAAAGTTACCGAGAGAGACGTAATTCACCTCGCCGGCCCAATTACGATTGATCTGGTATCCAAGGGACCCCTGGAAACCCGCGTCGAAGTCTTTCTTGCGTTCGCTGGCCGCGCCCCCGGAGCTGAAGTCCGCTGAATAGAATAGAACGCGGGAGTAGCCCACCCCGAGGCCGGTGTACCAGTAGGAGTCCGCGGCATACGTGGAGCACACGCCCGACAGCAGCAATGCTGCGACTATGCCAAGCAGAGCAGGGTGTTTCATTCGAGCGGGCCCTTTCTCCCTCTTGAATTCCCGGAACCGGTCTGAAAATAGAGTCTTAGCGGCACCGCGGCACTGTAATCCAATGGTGAAACTTGTGTCAAGGCAAGACTTTGGCAGATCTATGTAATCCAACTTCTGCACATTGCGGTTTTATTCTCGGAATTTAGATACTTATCAGCGCAGCAAAACGGAACAGCATCGCTGCCGGAAAATATCCGCTGGCGCCCCTTGCGTATCGGGGACTGCATATCGATGGGGCTTGAAATCTGCCGACCTAATCCGTATCATTAGCACTCGCTGTAGATGAGTGCTAAAACGTAGTTTCCCCTATTTATTTATGGCCACATTGTCGCATGGTGGTCGCTAACTCGTTCAATATGAAGGAGGATATCCAATGATGACCAAGATTCGACCCTTGCATGACCGCGTTGTAGTGAAGCGCCTCGATGCGGAAAGCAAGTCTGCAGGCGGGATTGTGATTCCCGACACCGCCGGCGAGAAACCCGATCAAGGCGAGGTCGTCGCGATCGGCAAGGGCAAGATCCTCGAGGACGGCAAGGTGCGTCCGCTCGACGTCAAGGTCGGCGACCGCATCCTGTTCGGAAAATACTCCGGCCAGGCGGTGAAGGTCGAAGGCACCGAGTATCTGGTGATGCGCGAAGACGACATCATGGGCGTCGTCGCGAAGTAACCCAACGATTCCAATTCAGGAGTGAACAATGCCTGCTAAAGACGTACGTTTCCACGAGTCGGCGCGGCACAAGCTGCTCGCCGGGGTCAATATCCTCGCCGACGCGGTCAAGGTGACCCTCGGCCCCAAGGGTCGCAATGTGGTACTGGAGCGCTCCTTCGGTGCCCCGACCGTGACCAAGGACGGCGTGTCGGTTGCCAAGGAAATCGAGCTGAAGGACAAGTTCGAGAACATGGGCGCGCAAATGGTGAAGGAAGTCGCCTCGAAAACTTCGGATGTCGCGGGGGACGGCACGACCACTGCGACCGTTCTCGCCCAATCGATCGTGAGAGAGGGTATGAAGTTCGTCGCCTCCGGAATGAACCCGATGGACTTGAAACGCGGGATCGACAAGGCGGTCATTGCCGTCGTCGAGGAGCTGAAGAAGCTTTCCAAGCCCTGCACCACGAGCAAGGAAATCGCCCAGGTCGGCGCCATTTCCGCCAATGCAGACGAGGCGATCGGCAAGATCATCTCCGATGCCATGGACAAAGTCGGCAAGGAAGGCGTGATCACCGTCGAGGACGGCAAGGGTCTGCAGAACGAGCTCGAGGTGGTCGAAGGCATGCAGTTCGACCGTGGGTATCTGTCGCCGTATTTCATCAACAACGCGGAAAAGCAGATTTCGGTGCTGGA
>WNGC01000487.1_pt1 | contig 44412 bp, 39 predicted proteins | sample 5400051 | NCBI WGS metagenome assembly WNGC01 (sample SAMN13153368, study PRJNA577476) | soil metagenome | isolation source: 20 cm soil or saprolite under grassland replicate 2 | place: USA:California | collected 2016-06-15
ACGGCTGCGTGCGCTCGGCGTCGCGCGCGACCGTGAGCACGAAGCGTCGGGCCGCGAGCGCGCCGGATGCGACCGCCGGGGCGCCGGTATCGAGGCGATCCAGCGTCCACCCCGATGGTGCCCCGACCGCGACACTATCGACCTGCACGGCGCTATCGCCCGTGTTCCACACCGTCACCTCGATCTGCAATCGCTCGCCGGGCGTCACGATCCCGTCGTCCGCCGTGCCGTCGATCGCGACGCCGGCGGCGGCGGCGACGGCGCGCTCGAGCAGCGCGCGCTGGTCGGCATCGCTGTTCCCCAGCGTACGCAGGGCGCGCACCAGATACGGCACCGCGGCGGATGGCCGCCACGGCGTGAACGCGGCGCGCGCCGAATCGATCAACGCCGAGTAACCGGGCGCGTGCACGGTCGTATCGACGCCCGCGAACAGTGGCGCCCCCCCCGCCCCCCCCGCCCCCCCCGCGGCGTTCACGCCCGGCTTGACGGCGACCAGCGCGACGCGCGCGTTCGCCGGTCCGGCGCGTTGCAGCTGCCCCATATCCTGCGAGCGGTGCCGGCTGCGGCTCGCCATGGCGATCTGGAGATACGACAGGCCGACGACCGGATCCAGAATGCCGACCGGCAGCGTGAGCGTGGTCGCGCCGCTGTCACCGCGCGTCGAGCGATAGAATTTCAGCGGCCCGCCGGCCGAATCCCGCAGCCGGTCGAAGGCCTGCCGCGCGACAATCCCCGCGACCTGATGTTGCCCGTGGCCGTCGGCCGGCGTGCCGGAGAACACCGAAACGATGATCTGGGGACGAAAGCGACGGATGACGTCGAGCACGTCGTTCAGCAGCGAATCGCGCGGCCAGAACCGAAACGTCTCGTCGGCGGACTTGGAGAATCCAAAATCGTACGCGCGGGTGAAGAACTGCCGCGCGCCGTCGAGCTCCCGTGCCGCGAGCAGCTCCTCCGTGCGGATGACGCCCAGCTCGGGACCGAGCTCCGGACCGATGAGGTTCTGGCCGCCCTCTCCGCGGCTCAGCGAGAGGTACGCCACCTGCGCGCCCATGCCGCGGGCGAGCAGCACGAGGAGTTGGGTGTCTTCGTCGTCGGGGTGCGCGCCGATCATGAGGACGCGCTTGTTGCTGCCGAGCTGCTTCAGGGCGTTCGCCAAAGCGGCGACGCCGCCCGTTCCGGGCGGCGCCAACGAGCTCTGCTGCGCCGTGCCGATGCCGGCGGCGGCGATACTAAGGAGCAGCGCTGCTGCAAGCGGGGCGGGCGGGGGGGGTCGCACTATTGGGAAAGATAGACGGTGCCGCCCTTCATAACGAACTTGACGCGTTGCAGTTCCGTGATATCGCGCGACGGATCGCCCGCTACGGCGATGATGTCCGCGAACAGTCCGGGGACGACCGCGCCAAGGTTCTGCTCCTGGCCCAGCAGCGCCGCCGCGACCGACGTGCCGGACTGAATCGCCTGCATGGGCGTCATGCCGTACTGCACGTAGTACTCGAATTCCTTCGCCTGATTGATTTCGGTCCACGGAAAGCCGCCCACGTCCGTCCCCATCGCGATCTTCACGCCTTTGCGCAGCGCGCGGCCGAAGGCCTTGCGCTCGAGATCCACGAGGCGCGGCCAGATGCCGCCGCGCGGCTGGCCGACGTACACGCCGACCATCACGGTCGGCACCCAGTACGTCCCGCTCTTGACCATCGCGTCCATCAGCGAATCGGTCAGCCCATCGCCGTGCTCGATTGAGTTCACCCCGGCACGCAGCGCGGCCGCAATGCCATCGGCGCCGATCGCATGCGCCGCGACCTTGCGGCCCAGTCGATGGCTCTCGTCCACGATCGCGCGCGCCTCGGCGTCCGTGAAGTTCACCCAGCTGTGCAGCACGCTGTCGGGACCGAAGAAGTAGCGCCGGTCGCTGTAGTACTTGATCCAGTCGGCGCCGTGACTCACCTGCTCGCGCACCGCACGCTGCGCCCCGTCCACGCCGTCGACCGGCTGCACGCCGTGCGGCAGCTCGAGCTCCCAGTTCTGCGACAGGATGCCGTACATCCCCGTCGGCGCCATCGCGCGCGTCGAGGCGAACACGCGCGAGCCCGGCACTTCGCCGCGATTGATCGCGAGCTTCACATCGACGTCGGCGTACATCGCGCCCTCGGTCTCGAGGTCCCGCAGCGCGGTGAAGCCGTGCTCCAGCGCGAGGCGCGCATTGCGGGCCGCGAGGATGGCCCGATACGCGATCGACTGGTAGAGCAGCTGCGCGTCGTACGATTCGGCAGTGGGATCGCCTTGCAGCAGCAAATGCGTGTGCAGGTCGATCAGGCCGGGCAGCACGGTCATCTGGGAGAGGTCGATGACGCGCGCATTTCCCGCCTGGGCTTGCACTTGGGCCAGCGGGCCGACGGCACGGATCCTTTCGCCTTCGATCAGAATCCCTACATTGGCCTGCACGGTGGTCGAGCGCCCATCCACCAGGTGTCCCGCTTTGATGAGCACCAGCTGCGGCGCGGCGTTCGCGGGCGTAGGGGCTTGCGCAACGCTGGCGCCGGCGAGCGGGAGAACCACAATCAGCGAGGGAATCAGCAGCAACACGTAACCGCGCATCGGATCTCCGGTCGAGGGCGCGGCAAATCTATCCCCCAGCCACGGAGCCGTACATGCCCGTCCTCGTGAGTTGTGAATGCGGCACGTCCTACGACCTCAAGGATGAATTCGCCGGAAAGCTCGTGAAATGCCCCAATTGCGGCCGGCCGACGCGCGCGCCCAGCGCGGGCGTCACCGCGCAGGGGCAGACGGATCCCGCGTTCGACCGCGACCTGTTCCTGCTGCGCCAGCAGATGCTGAAGATCTCGGAGAAGTACGACGTCGGCGACGAGCAGGGCAACAAGATCATCTTCGTCGAGCGGCCCGCGCATTTGCTGCGCAACCTGGGCGCCGTGCTGGTGACCATGGCGGTGCTGTTCGGCGGGATCGCGGTCTGGATCCCGTTCATCGATGCGCTCCCCAGCGGAAGCGTGCGGACGATCATCGGCATCGTCGGTGTCTTGCTCTTCCTCATCGGTGGACCCGCCCTGGGTATCGCCATCTCTGCGAAGCGGCATGTCACCTTCTACCGCGACCAATCGAAGCGCGAGCGTCTGCTCGACATTCTGCAGGATAGGAAATTCCAGCCCATTACGATGACGTATACCGTCCGGGATGCGCGTGGTCGGCCGCTCGCCCGGCTCGCCAAAAACTGGCTCTACAACGCCATCCGCAAACGGTGGTACGTGTATGCGCCGGATGGACGCCTGCTCTTCCTCGCGAAGGAAGACTCCGTCATCCTGTCGCTGCTGCGGCGATTTCTTGGACCGTTGTTCGGACTGCTGCGGACCAACTTCATTTTTCTGCCGGCGGGCACGGAAGACGTCATCGGCGAGTTCAAGCGCAAGTTCACGATCCTCGATCGCTACGTGCTGGACCTGACCGCCGATCCGCGGCGCCTGATGGACCGGCGCATCGCACTGGCCTTGGGGGTGATGCTCGACACGGGTGAGCGCAGGTGAACGACGGGCACGAAGCAAGCGACGAGCCGATCCTCATTACCGCCGACATGCTCGCGCCGCGGCCGGCGGCGCGAGCGGACGGCCGGATCGACTTCGAGCGCGGCATGCGGCGCGTCCCGCCCGTCGTGCTCACGATCATCGCCGTGAACGTCGCGGTGTTCGCCTGGGAAGTCGGGTCCGGCGCGTTCGTGGATCGCAAAGCGCTGCTCGATGCGGGCGCCGCGGCGGCGGGCTCGAACCTGCTGGAGGCGGGCGCGCTGGTACGCGCCCAGGTATTCGCCGGCGAATGGTGGCGCGTGATCACCGCGATGTTCCTGCACGGCGGTCCCGGCCATCTCATCGGGAATATGATCGCGCTCTACATCGTCGGCATGGCATGTGAGCACGGGTTCGGCGCGGCGCGTACCGCGCTCGTGTATGTCGTCAGCGGTCTGTCCGGCGCGGCGCTGAGCATGGCGATGGGGCCCGGTCCGTCCGTCGGAGCCTCGGGCGCGATCTTCGGCGTGCTCGCCGCCGTCGTCGTGCTGTTATATCGCCACGAGGACCAGTTCTACATCCGCGACAAGCGCATCGCTTTCGTGCTGGCGGCCTGGGCGGGGTGGCAATTGCTGACCGGATTCCTGAGTCCGTTCATCGACAACTTCGCGCATCTCGGAGGGATGACTGGAGGTGCGTCGCTGGCACTCTTACTCGCACCGCGTTCTGTGGGAGAGGGGACGGTAAAGGACGGTAAAGGACGGTAAGGGACGGTAAGGGATACAAAACCCTTACCGTCTTTTACCGTCCCTTACCGTCCCTTACCGTCTGTGTCAATTACGCGCCGCGAGCGGCTTGCCGTCCGCGTCCAGGAACCGAATCTCGCCAAAGTTCAGCTCACGAATCCCTGCTTCGATTTTCGCCCGATCGCCCACCACGACCCACACCAGATGGTCGGGCCGAATCGTTTCGGTTGCCGCCGCTGTCGCGTCCGGAATCGTCAGGCCCCGCACCCGCTGCGCATAGGTCTCGTAGTACCGGTCATCCAAGCCGAACGTGACGAGCTGCTCGATCGAGCGCTCGACCGCATCCATCGTCTCCCAATTGCCCGGCAGCGTCAGCGTGAGATTCGCCTGCGCCTTCGAGAGCTCGCCGGCATCGATCGGCCGCGGGCCGAGAATTCCGCGCAGCTCGCGGTCGACCTCGATCATCGATTCCTTCGTTTTGTCGGTCTGTACCGGCGCGTACGCGATGAACGGCCGCTGCCCGCGCGCGTCCCAGATGAAGGTGAACGCGCCGTACGACCAGTGCTTTGCCTCGCGCAGGTTCATGTTGACCCGCGACGTGAACTGGCCGCCCAGCAGTGACGTCATCGATTCGATCGCATACTCGTGGGGATTCGCCTTCGGCGCCGCGAGGTCGGCCGCGAGAATCACCGATTGCTCCGCGCCGGGGCGATCGAGCAGGTACACGATCGGATGCGGCTGATCCGGGACCGTGCCGATGTTCTTCTGCGGCACCTCGCCCGCCTGCCAGCCGCTGAACAGCCGCGCCAGCTTGGGCTGAATCTCCTGCAGCGTCACGTCGCCGACGATCACCAGCGTCGCGTGATTGGGCTTGAACCAGGTCCGATGGAAGCGGGCAAGATCGTCCCGCGTCATCGCCGACACTGACTGCTCCGTCCCCGAGCCCGTGAGCGGATTGCCGTAGGCGTGCCCCGCGCCATAGAGTAATCCCGGGAACACCCGCAACGCCATGGAGACCGGCTGCACCTTTTCGCGTTGAATCCGGGCGAGGCGCTGCCGTTGCTGACGCTGGAAGTCCGCCTGGGGGAACGACGGATGGAGAATGACGTCGGCGAGGATGTCGAGCGATGGATCGAGGTTGTCCTTGAGCGTCGACATCCCCACGCGCGAGATGTCGAGCTGCGAGCCCGTGCTCAGCTGCGCGCCGAGCTGCGCCAGCGTGTCGCTGATCTGGAGCGCCGTCAGCTTCGTCGTTCCTTCATCAATCATGTCGAGCGCGAGGCTTGCGGTGCCCGGCGCGCCGAACTGATCGGCGGCGTACCCTGCATCCACGAGCAGCGCAAGATTCACTTGTGGAATCGAGTGGCGTTGCGCGAGCACGATTTTCAGCCCGTTTGGGAGGGTCGCGCGCTCGATGGCGGGAAACCGCGCTTCAGGCGGCGTGCCCGCGCCCGGCAGCTTGGACCGATCGACCGCACTCGCCGTCGCTGCAAGATCGGCGGGATAGGGATGCACCTCGAGGATGTACTCACCGTCGCTGAGCCAGCGGGCCGCGACCCCACGGAGATCAGCCGCCGTGGCGGCGGCGAGCCGCCGCTCGGTCACCAGATAGTTGTCTGCGTTGCCGGTGTATACCTCGTTGATTGCCAGCACGTCCGACTTGCCGCCGAAACCGCCGATTCGCTCGATGCCACGGATGAAGCTGGCGCGCGATTGCGTCTTCACGCGGCGCAGCTCACTCGGCGTGGGACCGGTGCGAATGAAACGCGCCAGCTCTTCATCAATCGCCTGCTCGACGCGCGCCATGTCCCCGCCGGGCTTCACGGTCGCACGAATAACGAACTGACTGCCGATCTCGCGCGAATCCACGTACGCAACCACGTCGGTGGCAGTCTGATCATCATAGACGAGCCGCCGGTACAGCCGCGATGTTTTTCCCTGCGCGAGCACGGCCGTGACGAGCTGATCCAGATAATCGTGGTCTCGGGACCCGAACTGTGGGACGTTCCATTCCTTGTAGATGCGGGCCTGCGGTACGCGATCCTGCATCACCTGGCGATGCGAACCGGTCCGCTGCGCGATCCACGCTTCCTGTTTGGCAATCGGCGGCGTGGCGGGAATGTCGCCGAAGTATTGCTCGACTTTTTGGCGCGCCGTTTCGGGCGTGATGTCGCCGGCGAGCACGATGACGGCGTTGTTCGGCCCGTAGTATGTGCGGAACCATTCCTTCACGTCGTCCACCTTGGCCGCGTCGAGATCCTCCATCGACCCGATGACCGACCAGGAGTACGGGTGGCCCGCCGGGTAGGTGGCCTCCGGCATCAGGATATCCACCTTCCCGTAGGGCTGATTCTCGCCCTGGCGCTTTTCGTTCTGCACAACGCCGCGCTGCTCGTTGACCCGCGCCGTGTCGATCACGCCCAACAGGTGACCCATCCGGTCCGACTCCATCCACAGCGCGATGTCGAGGGCGCCCGTCGGCACGTTCTCGAAATAGTTGGTGCGGTCCTCGTTGGTGGTGCCGTTCTGGTCCGTCGCGCCGATGCGCTCGAACGGCTGGAAGTAGTCGTCGTTGAAGTGCTCGCTGCCGTTGAACATCAAATGCTCGAACAGGTGCGCGAATCCGGTGCGGCCGGGGCGCTCGTTCTTCGAGCCGACGTGATACCAGATGTTCACGGCCACGATGGGCGCCTTATGATCTTCGTGCACCAACAGCGTGAGGCCGTTCTTCAGCACGAAGCGCTGGTACGGAATGACGATCGGCGCCGGCGCCGCGACGCGGGGAAGTCGCGTCGCGCGCTGAGACGCCCGCGGGCGGGCACGGGTGGCGGTGCGGGTCGGCTGCTGAGCCGTTCCGGCACCGGGCAAACCGGCTATGAGCCCGAGCGCGAGCGTAACGAACGCGATGCGGGACATGGAGATCTCCTCTTCATGAAAGGCTGACGGCGGGCTGGACGCTGGAAGAAGAAACCGCGCTGGGGAGCGGGTCGCAAGGTGTTACATTGGAGCCAGCATGACGACAGTCGCCGAGCCCAAACGCAAGGTCAGCGCCGACGAAGCGCGCGAGGTCGCGGAGGCCGCGCGCGAGCAGGAGTGGGCGGCGCCCAGTTTCGTCCGCGACTTATTCCTCGGCAAGCTGCGGATGGATCTCATCCATCCCTACCCTGAGCAGGATCCTGAAGAGGTTGCCCGCGCCAAGCCGTTCCTCGAAAAGCTCGAGCGCTTCCTGCGCGAAGACGTCGACTCCGATCGCATCGATCGCGAAGGGGAAATCCCTGAAGCCATCATCGACGGCCTGAAGAAGCTCGGCGCGTTCGGCATCAAGATTCCCCGCGAGTACGGCGGGCTCGGCCTGTCGCAGCTCTCGTACATGAAGGCGATCGAGCTGGTCTCTTCCGTCGATGGCTCGTTGACCGCGCTGCTCTCCGCCCATCAATCGATCGGTTTGCCCCAGCCGCTGAAGCTGTTCGGGACCGAGGCGCAGAAGAAGAAATACTTCCCGCGCCTGGCCAAGGGAGCGATCTCGGCCTTCGCCCTCACCGAGCACGGCGTGGGGTCTGACCCCGCGGCCATGGAGACGACCGCAATCCCCGGCGAGAACGGCGACGGCTGGATCCTGAACGGTGAAAAGCTGTGGTGCACGAACGGGACGAAAGCCGAGCTCCTCGTCGTGATGGCGCGTACACCATCCAAGATGGTGCGCGGCAAAGAGAAGAAGCAGATCACGGCATTCGTCGTGGAAACGGATTGGCCCGGCGTGGAGGTCGTGCACCGCTGTCATTTCATGGGCCTCAAAGCGCTCTACAACGGCGTGATCCGCTTTACGAATGTGCGGGTGCCCAAGGAGAATATGCTGTGGGGTGAAGGCAAAGGGCTGAAGCTCGGGCTCATCACCCTCAACACCGGCCGGTTGACCCTGCCGATTTCGTCGGTCGCCGCCGGCAAGCGGTGCCTCGAGATCTCGCGGCGCTGGGCGGCGGAGCGCGTGCAGTGGGGCCATCCGATCGGCAAGCACGACGCGATTGCGCAGAAGATCGGCACCATGGCCGCCAACACGCTCGCGATGGAGGCCGTGGCCGAGCTGTGCGGCGCGATGGCGGAGCGCGGCGGCTACGACATCCGGCTCGAGGCCGCGATCGCCAAGCTGTACAACTCGGAAGCGGGCTGGCGGATCATCGACGATACGGTCCAGATCCGCGGCGGCCGCGGGTACGAGACCGCCGATTCGTTGCGCGCGCGCGGAGAGGCGCCCGTGCCGGTCGAGCGCATCATGCGCGACTTCCGGATCAATTTGATCTTCGAGGGCTCGTCGGAGATCATGCATCTGTTCATCGCGCGGGAGGCGGTCGACAAGCATCTCCAGCTCGCCGGCGACCTCGTCATGCCGGGCAAGACGTTCGGCGAACGGCTCCGCGGCGCGGCCCGTTCGGCGGCCTTCTACGGTTGGTGGTATCCCTCGCGCTGGATCGGGTGGAGCGTCTGGCCGCGCTACTCCGAGTTCGGCAAGCTGGCGCGGCATGTCCGCTTCGTCGACGGCGCGGCGCGCAAGCTCGCGCGCAGCGTGTTTCACTCGATGGTGCGCTTCGGACCGAAGCTCGAACTGCGCCAGTCCGTTCTGTTCCGGCTGGTGGACGTCGCCGGCGAGCTCTTCGCGATGGCGGCGACCTGCTCGCGCGCGCAGCGCATGTTGGAGCGCGACCGCGTGGCCGGCGCGCGCGCGGTGCGGTTAGCCGATCTCTTCTGCCGTCAGGCGCGGCGCCGGGTACGGGCCAAATTCGGCGGCCTGCGCCGCAACGAGGATGTTCCGACCTACAAGTTTGCGCAGGAGATTCTGTCCGGCGAGCACCGGTGGTTGGAAAGAGATATCGTAGAACTGCCTGAATAGACGGTTAGACGGTTAGACGGTTAGACGGTTAGAGACTGCCCTGCGCCCGTCGATTGCTTCTCGACGGGCTATTGCTTTGTAGAGACCCATCGTCGTCTTGCCTGCTTCCGCCTCGAGTCGACCGAACTCCTTCCAATTCTCGTCTGATAGCAATTCAAGATCCCGTGCCAATCGGCCGAAATACGAGAGCTCAGACAAAGATCCGAGTGTGATGTCGAGAAACCGCCGAAACTCAAGGCGACCACGTTTGGCCACCCCCTCCGCGATATTGGCGCACGCCGACGAAGCCGCTCGTCTCATCTGACTGGTAATGCCGTACAGCTCTGATTTGGGGAAGTTTTGCGTTACGCGATACGTAAAGAGAGTCAGGCTGTGACAATGCTGCCACGCGATGAGCCGCTCATATGGCTTCACGTGTCTATGGTATAAGCGCCTGCCGGCAGGCCCACATCGAATAAGATCGAACCGTATCAAATCTCTGCATTCAACTGCTAGCCGTCTAACCGTCTAACCGTCTATCACGCTGCTTGATGCGCAATCATAATACTCTTCAGTCGCTCAGGAGCATCAGCGCCCGCATCACCGTACGGCTTCGGATGGCCTTCCGGCTCCATCACCACGCTCGGACACACCAGGGGATACTGGCGCGCGCGGATGCGCTCGGCCGCGGGCTGCGCGGCCACCGGCGTCGCAATCACCACCTCTCTCGCTCCCAGCTGCTCGGCCGCCTTCGCCGCCGCCAAGACCTTCCACGGATACACGATCTGCCCATCCACGATCACCGCCGTGCGTGACTGCAGGCTCTTCACCGGCCGCTGCGTGCGATAGAGCACGAGATCCTGTTTGACGCGGGCCCGCGATTCGTCGATCGCCGCCTGCAGCTTCTCGAGCAGATTCATTCCCGGTTGAAAATCGGGATCCATCTCGGCCGGCGCGGACTCGGCCATCGCGCCAACGGGCGCGAGATTGGCGCCGAGCTTGATGAAGGACGCGACGAGCACGTCGAACTGCGCGCCCATCGCCTTCGCGGCGTGCGCGGCGATCTCGACCCCTTCCGGCGTAATCCCCAGCAGAATGCAGGCCTGATAACCGCGTGACGCGAGTTGTTGGCCGAGCAGCGCGCCGGCGCTGGAACGCGTGGAATACAGACTCGTGCTCACGGTGCGCCAAGATAAGTTATCTTTTCGCCTCCCGCATCCAGGACCCAAGGAGTGCAGAGTGCCGAAGGACACGCTGAGCGTCGTCGACAACCGCACGGGCAAGAGCTACGAGCTGCCCATTCAGGATGGGACGGTTCGGGCCGCTGACCTGCGTCAGATCAAAGCCGCCGCCGACGATTTCGGGCTGATGAGCTACGATCCGGCGTTCATGAATACCGCGGCCTGCCGCAGCGCGATCAGTTTCATCGACGGCGATCAGGGCATCCTGCGCTATCGCGGCTATCCGATCGAGCAGCTCGCCGAGAAAAGCACCTTCCTCGAGACGGCGTTCCTCCTGTTGCAGGGGGAGCTGCCCAGCGCCGCGGAGCTCGACTCCTGGGTGTATCACGTCACGCACCACACGATCATCCACGAGAACATCAAGAAGTTCATCGACGGCTTTCACCACGACGCCCATCCGATGGGCATGTTCGTCAGCGCCGTCGGCGCGCTGTCGACGTTCTACCCCGATGCCAAGAGGATTTTCGACGAGCAGTCGCGCGGCAACCAGGTGTTCCGTCTGATCGCGAAGACGCCCACGCTGGCGGCGTTCGCGCACCGGCATTCGGTGGGGATGCCCTACGCGTACCCCGACAACGATCTCAGCTACACCGGCAACTTCTTGAACATGATGTTCAAGACGACCGAGGTGAAATACAGCCCGCACCCGGTGTTGGAGCGCGCGCTCGACGTGCTCTTCATCCTGCACGCCGATCACGAGCAGAACTGCTCGACGAGCGCGATGCGCAGCGTCGGCTCTTCGCACGCCGATCCCTATTCCTGCATGGCAGCCGCCGCGGCGGCGCTGTACGGCCCGCTGCACGGCGGCGCGAACGAGGAAGTGCTGCGGATGTTGCGCGAGATCGGCGCGATCGAGGCGATCCCCGCGTACATCCAGCGGGTGAAAAAGGGAGAGGTGCGGCTGATGGGCTTCGGGCACCGGATCTACAAGAACTTCGATCCGCGCGCCAAAATCATCAAACAGATCGCGGATCAGGTGTTCGACGTCACGGGCAAGAATCCGCTCATCGACATCGCCCTCGAGCTCGAGCGCATCGCGCTCCAGGACGAATACTTCATCACGCGCAAGCTGTATCCCAACGTCGATTTCTATTCGGGGATCATCTACCAGGCGATGAAATTTCCGATGGATATGTTTCCGGTGCTGTTCGCGATCGGCCGCACGCCGGGCTGGCTCGCGCAGTGGCAGGAGATGTTGCTCGACAAGGAGCAGAAGATCGCGCGCCCGCGCCAGGTCTACACGGGCCCGGACAAACGCGACTACACACCGATCGAGAAACGTACCTGAGGCGTCGGAGGCGCCCCTCCCCATGCCCACCTACATCCTGCTGTCGAACCTGACGGACGAGGGCGCCAAGTCGCTCAAGTCCAATCCCAAGCGGCTGCAAGAAGTGAACAAGGAGATCGAGAAGTACGGCGCCAAGGTCACCGCGCAGTACGCGGTCCTCGGCCCTTTTGACTTCGTCAGCATCGTGGATTGTCCGGACAACGAGACCATCGCCCGCGTCTCCGTCGAACTGGCATCGCGGGGCAGCATCCGGCTGATGACGCTCGCCGCGACGCCGGTAGCGAATTTTCTGAGAAGTCTGAAACCCGACGAGAAAGTGCGGTAATGGGCGGTAGGAGGCGGTAACGGGCGGTACCGCCTGTTACCGCCCGTTCCCGACTGTTACCGCCGCTTCCCACCCCTCCGCGGCCGCATCGACCGCTCCGGCTTCGCCGTTTCCATCAGCGCGAGCCGCGGCTGCAACGGGGGGACCGACGGCTCGAAGCCCGGAATGACTTCGCGCGGGAAGTTCTGGCCGATCAGCCGCTCGACGTCCGCCATGAGCAGCCACTCATCGGGTGAGATCAGCGTCAGCGCCAGGCCGCGGGCTCCCGCGCGCGCGGTGCGGCCCACGCGGTGCACATACACCTCGGGATCAGTCGGCACGTCGAAGTTCACGACCATCCGAATCCCGTCCACGTCGATGCCCCGCGCCGCGATGTCCGTCGCCACCAGGATCTCGGCCTTGCCGGTCCGGAACTGCTCGAGCGTGCGCGTGCGGTGGCTCTGCGCCTTGTCGCCGTGCAGCGCGTTCGCGGCAATCCCCTCGCGCTTCAAGAACGTGACGAGCTTATCGGCACCGTATTTGGTCCGAGTGAAGATCAGGGTCTGGCCGGTGGGCTTGGCCTTGAGAATCGCCCCCAGCGCGCCGCGCTTCTGCAGCTTGTCAACCGCGACGATCACGTGCTCGATCCCGTCGGCGGCTTGCGCCCGCCGGCCGATTTCGACCGAGGCATGGCCGTTCATCGCGCGTCGCGCCAGCGCGTCCACCTCGAGCGAGATCGTCGCCGAGAACAGCATCGTCTGCCGCTCGTCGGGAAGGGCGTTCAGGATGCGACGCACATCGGGCGCGAATCCCATGTCGAGCATCCGGTCGGCCTCATCGAGCACCAGCACTTCGACCTTCGAAAAATTGACATGCCCGCGCTCCATATGATCGAGCAGGCGGCCCGGCGTAGCGACCACGATGTCGGCGCCGTGCTTCAGCGCGCGGGTCTGGGGCTCCATCCCGACACCGCCATAGACCGCGGCGCCCGTGAGATGGGTGTGCCGGCCGTAGGCACGGATGCTGGTCGCGACTTGCTCGGCCAGCTCGCGCGTCGGCACGAGGACCAGGGCGCGCAACGTTCCGCGAGGTCCGGGGGCCAACCGCTGGAGAATCGGCAGCACGAACGCGGCAGTCTTGCCGGTTCCGGTCTGCGCGGAGCCGATCAAATCGCGACCGGCCAGCGCCAACGGAATCGCTTCCGATTGGATGGGAGTGGGATGCGCGTAGCCTTCATCGGCGACCGCGCGAACGAGTTCGGGCGCTAGGCCCAGTGCTGCAAATGGCATACATCTCCTAGACGCCTAGACGTTTCGACGCCTAGGCAAATCACACGCGCGTCGCGAGGTGAGCCAATCTCATCTCGGCATCGACGCTGCTTCAGTTTTTGAACCTGGGGGATTGGTACCGTGCGTGTGTTCAGCGACGGAGTCCCTGAGCGGGACTATCCGGTAGGATGCCAGCTCGCGGTTCTTTGCGAGGGGAAAGATAGCGACACAGGACGCGAAAAGACAGGCTTCAGGCAGGCTTAGTGACTGCCTCCTGCCGCTGTCACCGGCTCTGTGCCCCACCACCACATCTTCGGCAGTGCCTTCTGCCGCGGCCACACCTCGTTGAGCGTTTCTCCTTCGTACAGCCGCCCGTTTTTCATCACGTAGCGAACCGTGTTCGTGTTATGGATATCCTCGAGCGGGTTCGCGTCCAGCACGATCAGGTCCGCCAATTTCCCCGGCTCGAGCGAGCCGAGGTCCTGCTCGAACCCGATCGCGTGCGCGCCATCCCACGTCGCGACGCGCAGCACCTCCATCGGCGTCATGCCGCCCGCAGCCATCGCCCACATCTCCCAATGGCAGCCGAGCCCGTCCAGCTGCCCGTGGCATCCCAACCCCACGAACCCGCCGGCGCGCAGAATCGCCGCCGCCGACGATGCGATGCGGGGGAACACGTACTGATTCTCCCGGAACCAATCCCGCCGCTCGGCGCGTTGGTCGATCTCCTCGTGCGGAATGAAGCGCCGGATCTTCGCATTGTCGTGGATGTCAAAGCGCTCGTAGAAGTAATTCTCGGAGAACGGGCCTCCATACGACACGAGCAACGTGGGCGTGTAGTTGATGCCCGACTGGGCGATCAACTGCACCGCGTCCTTGTACAGTGGCATGATCGGGTAGGCGTGCTCGTGGCCGGGGTAGCCGTCGAGTGCCTCGGTAAGGTTCATCTTGAAGTCGAGGCCGCCCTCGGTCGTCGGCATCAGATTCAGCTCGCGCGCCGCCATGATCACCCACTGGCGCTGTTTGCGGTTCCCGGTCATGTACTCCTTGATCGTGTGCACGCCGTAGAACTCGCTGTAGCGCCGCAGGGCGTTGCGCGCATCGTCCAAGCTTTGGAAGTTCTCATCCCAGAAGACCCCGGGGCCGGTGTGATAGATCCGTGGGCCGAGCAGGTCTCCCGTCTCCACCTGATCTGAGTACGTGAGGACGTCGGTGGTCGCCGTCTGCGGATCCCGTGTGGTCGTAATGCCGTAGGCGAGGTTCGCGAGGTACTGCCACACCTGCGACTCGTGGATCCCCCACGCCCCAATGGGCCAGGGATGGGCGTGCACGTCGATCAAACCGGGAATGATCGTTTTGCCGCTGACGTCGACGACGTGGGCGCCCGCCGGGATTTGCCCGCGGGGACCGACTGACACGATGCGGTTGTCGGTGATGACGACGTCGCCGTTCTCGATCACCTCGTCGCCTTTCATCGTGACGATGCGCGCGCCCCGCAGCAGCACCGTGCCACGCGGGACATCGCGCGCGCTGTGAATCGTCACGTCCACGCGCGGCGGCTCGTAGGCGGGCAGCTTGGCGAGTGAATCGGCGCGCGCCTTGAGCCGTTTCTGCACGGAATCGGGCAGCGCCTTGGCGCTATCGCTCTTCACGGAATCCGCGCGGATCGAGTCCGTGCGGGCCTTGATCTTGCCGAGTGAATCGGCCACGGCAGGATCGTAGCGGAAGAAGGTGCGGCCGATCGACCAGTACACCGACTTCGCGTCCGGCATCCAGCCGATGAAATCCCCGCCGATGCGCGTGAGGCGATGGATCGGGAATGCCGCGCTCGCCGTGTCGGACACGCTGATGGTCGGCGTTGGCCCACCCACCAGCGGCAGCGTCACGAGGTAGACGTTGTTTCCTGCTTGGGCGAGCACCTGATCGGTGTCGGGGCTGATCAGGATCTCGTCGGCCGGATTCGGCTCCGCGCCGGGACCCGGATAGGTGTAGCCGGTGACCTTGAGATAGGCCCGCCGGTCGGTCCCGTCGTAGCGAATCGAGACCAGCCCTTCGGGACCGGCGTAGTAGAAAATCCGATTCGGATCCCGGGTGAAGTGCGGTCGTCCCCACCCGTCGTACGGAGCGATGCGCGTCGGCGTCCCTCCGGCTGCAGGCAGCCACACGAGCTCGTAACCCGGTCCCGTGTGCGCCGTGAGGCGCTGGCTGCGCGGTCCCTTGACCGCCACGATCCGCTGCCCATCGGGCGACCAGACCGGTGTGTCATAAAACGCCGGGTCCGTGGTCAGACGAACCGGCGCCCCATGTCCGTCGGAGCGCACCTTGCTGATCGAGCCGCCGGCATTGCTCCACGTGACATACGCGAGCCACGCCCCGTCCGGCGACCAGACGGGCACCTGCTCGTGAACGGTGTCCGTGGTGAGCCGGCGCGGCGTTCCACTCGGAAGGTCCATCACGTACAGCCGGTCGAGCGCGCTAAAGGCGAGCCGCTTGCCGTCGGGTGACGGCGAAGCGTTGCGGATCTGGCGCAGCAACACGGCGCCGGTGTCCACGCGATAGGCGAAGCGGACCAACGGTCCGAGCTGCTGATCGACCTTGGCGGTAAACGGAATCTCGGTCACCTGACCCGAAGGGACCGCGACGCGGTGGATCTTGCCGCCGTAGGAAACGACGATCGCCTGGTTGTCGGGCGTGAACGAGAAACCGGGGTACAGATCGCGCGTGAAGCGGGACTCTTCATCGTCGCGCGTCACAGGATAGACCAGCCACTGCTCGTCGCCCGTTTGGAGATTGCGCAGACGCAATCCTGTCTCGGCGTCGTAGCGCGTGGCGTAGACCAGCCACTTGCCGTCCGAGGACAATCCCGGACGCATGGCGCTGCCGTACAGGTCGGTCTGCAGAAACGTGCGGCCCTGCTGACGGTCATAGATCGCCAGTTGCCACAACGGATACTGGAGATCGTAGCCGAACCCCCCACGGTGGCGCGATACCCAGATGTAGCGCGGATCTTTGCCGAACGCGGCGCCGAGCGTGTTCATCGGCGGGGGCATATTGGGCCCGGCCTGCACGCGCAACATCGCGGCACCGGAGCCGCCGTCCTTGTGGATCAGCCACAGCTCGTAGACGCTGCCCAGCACCCCGCTGGTCCGCGAGACGACGATGTACTTGCCGTCCGGCGTCCAATCGGGTGACGCGTACAGGTTATTGGTGCCCTTGGTGAGCGCCTTGCTGTGTGAGCCGTCGGGGTCGCAGAGCCAGAGGTTCTCCGCGCCGCTGCGGTCGGAGAGGAAGACAATGCGCTTGCCATCGGGTGACCAGCGTGGCTGTGAATCGAAGCCCGGACCGGAGGTGATGCGCGTCGCCGTGCCGCCCGCGATCGGGATCGTGTAGAGATCGCCGAGCAGCTCCAAGACGATGGTCTTGCCGTCGGGCGATACGTCGAGGGAGATCCAGGTGCCTTCCGACGTCTCGAAGCTCACCGTCCGATCGGTGCGCAGCGGCAACGAGTCGAGCTTGATCTTTACGGTATCGCGCTTGGTCGTGTCCGGCGGAGGCGGAGGCGGCTGCTGTACGGCCAACGACGCTGCGACGAGCAGGGAAAGCATGGAGTCTCCGAATGGACTGTAAACGACGGTAGAAAAAGCGACGCTAGAAAATGCGCCGGTAAAAAAGCGACGGTAAGGGGCTGACCCTTACCGTCGCCTTATCTACCGTCTCTTACCGTCAGATACTCAATGCCCGGACCTGTCTCGGCGCCGGCTCCTGCGAGCGCAGCACGATGCGCATGGCGTTGGTCTCCAGCTCGATGTCCCAGGCGGCGATCCGCGGCCGCACGAACTCGGCGGCATCGTCGGGCGTGAGACCTTCGGGCGTTGCGTCGAGAAACTCCATCAGCTTCATCCGCCACTCGAGATAGGTGCAGCCCTCGCGGCTCGCCGCGATACGGATGCCCACATCGTCGTCCAACTGGCGACGGACGAATCCCTGGGCGACCTCGAGCAGCCGGCCGACGATCAGGCGCTCGAGCAGCACGCCATCCTTGCGGCCCAAGCGGCGCGCCAGCATCCGCGACCGAGCCGGGTCGGCGCAAAGATCGAGCAGCTGACGGCGGACCTCGCCATCCGGACGCCGACGGCTCTTGGTCTCCCCCTCGCGCTCTGCTTTCGCGCAGGTGGGGAGATCGTTGCGGTGGAGTTTGAGGAACTTGGTCATCGGCGCGTAGACGTCCATCCGGCTCGGAGCCGGGGGACGCCGCCGTCCGGCGACGAGGTCAGCGATGTAGATCTCGGACACCTGGACCGCGTCCGCCAACTCGCGTGGGGTGCGCTTCAGCTCGCGCAACCGGCGCCTGACCAGCTCACCGACTTTGACGGGGCGTTTCAGGGGGAGGGCTGCCGCCATGGATGCTCCTTTGGGTTACGTAATGAAACGCCCGCGCGTGCATCAGCTAGGGCACGTCGCGGGCTGATGGACGAATAATATCGCTAAATCCCGATCGAAATGGTAGTTCTGCAGGCTTAACCCCGGGGTGAAGGCCCCGGGACTGCACGTGGACCGAATCGCGAGCATCGCGCGCGGCGTGGAGCTGCTCGATACCCTCTACGAGTCATTTCCGCTGTCGCAGCAACGCAGCCGTTCCCACTAACGCGATCGCGGCAAAGCTGAACCACTGGATTGCGTAGGACAGATGCGGGCCATTGTCGAGCGCCGCCCGCGGCCACCGCCGCGGCAAGCCGCGCGCGGGATCGGCCGTCTGCAGCTGAATCACGAACGGCAAAAACCCTTGCACGTCCACGTCGCCGCGACCGCGCGGAGGAATCACGGCAATGCCGACGACCGTCGCCGAGTCCGGCTCTCTGTATGCCGTCGCATCGACATGGTACGCATCAGGGGAAGGGACCCAACCGCGGTCGACCAGGACCGCCGAACCATCCGGGAGTCGCAGGGGCGTGATCAGTGCGACACCGGGTGTGCCCTCGAAGCTGCGTCCGGGCCACGTTTTCTCGGCCGCGAAATCGTAGACGCCGTGCGCCTGAACCCGTCTCTGGCGCGCCGAATCCGCCGTGATCCGGCCGTCCCGCAGCTCGAGCGGCGGCAGCGCTAGACGCGCCGAGAGCGCGGCGTTACGAGCCCGTCGTGCCGTCAGCCGGCGGAGCTGCCAGATCCCGGCCGCCACACAAAGCGCCGCCACGAGCACCGCGGCGGTCGCGAGGACTACGTCGCGCCGCTGCACAAGGCGAGTTTCTCGGCGCGGGAGAGCCGCCGGATCGCCGCTTCCCGCTTCAATGCGGCACCCCGGTCGGCGAGTGGTTCCTGATACGCAAGGAGGAGTGGGCGGCGCGAACGGGTGTACGCGCTCGCCTTCCCGGTCTCATGCAGCGCCAGACGGCGTGCCAAGTCATTCGTGATGCCGGTGTAGAGCGAGCCGTCGCGGCAGCGCAGGAGATAGACCATCCAAGGACGCCGCATTCTGGCAGCGCGTCAGGCCAGCTTCGCTTCCATCGTGATATCGACGTTGCCTTGCAGCGCCTTTGACACGGGGCAATTCCGCTTGGCGTCTTCCGCGATCCGTTCGAACGTGGCCTGATCGATCCCGGGGACTTTGCCGCGGACGTCGAGCGCGCTCCGCGTCACTTTGGGTGCGCCGCCGACGGTTTCGATGGTAACCGCCGCGCGTGTCTCGATGCGGGTCGGGGCATGGCCGGCTTTTTCCAACGCCGCCGAGAGCGCCATGCTGAAGCACCCGGCGTGCGCCGCTGCGATCAGCTCTTCGGGATTCGACCCTTTCTTCCCCTCAAAACGGGTACCGAAGCTGAAGGAGCCGCTGAACGAGCCGCTTTGAGCCTTGAAGCTGCCTTTGCCCTCTTTGAGCTTGCCTTCCCACGTCGCGACGGCATTGCTGGTCGCCATGATCGATTTCCTCTAGGTAGTGGCTGGAATCGGGGAATCTGGCGAGGCTCGCGCTCCTGCGCTACGCTTTAGCCATGGCAACCAAGAAAGCCAAGGCAACCCCGAAACGGCCGCCGGCGCGGCGCCAGCCTGAAACGCTGCGGCTGCGCCGCATCTCTCCCTCGTTTACCGTTACCGATCTGCAGCGCAGCATCGCCTTCTACCGCGATGTGCTCGGGTTCGTCACAGGTGATGAATGGCGTCACGATGGCGCGTTGGAGGGATGCGAGCTGCACGCGGGCACGATCACCTTCATCCTGAACCAGGACGACTTCGCCAAGGGACGCGACCGGCAAAAGGGTATAGGCACCCGCCTGTACTGTGATACTGCGCAGGACCTCGACCGGTTCGCCGCGGAGATCAAGGCGCGCGGCGGCGCGCTCGATCAGGATCCTCAGGACACGCCGTGGGGACAGCGGATCTTCATGATCTCCGATCCCGACGGCTTCAAGCTGACCTTCGTCCAGGCGCGTTGACGGGGGGGCTTTCGGCGACCGCGCAGCGCGTGCTGCGCGCCGTCGCGGCGACGCTGGTCGCAGACAGCGCGCCGGACCTCGGCGAGCAAGTCGCGCGAAAGATCGCCACCCTGCCCCGATCCGCCGATCGAGCGGAGTTGGATCTGCTGTTGCGGCTCTTCGAGAGCCGAGTCGTGAATCTCCTGCTCAGCGGCATTCCCGTGCCGTTCACGCGCATGACTCCGCAGCAGCGCGAGCACTACTTGCGCGGCTGGGCGACGAGCCTGCTGGTGCAGCGGCGCAAGGCATTTCAGGCGCTGAAGCGACTCGTCACCGTCACGCATTACACGACACCCGGCGTCGCGACGCCGCTCGGCTATCCCGGTCCACTCGGACCGCCACCCCGCACGCCAAAACCGATCCGCCCGCTCGCCATTCATACCGACACGACGCTCAGCTGCGACGTTGTCATCGTCGGGTCGGGTGCGGGGGGCGGCGTTGTCGCCGCAGAACTTTCCGCCGCGGGGAAGGATGTGATCGTTCTCGAGAAAGGCTCGTATCGCAACGAGACGGATTTCACGCATCAGGAGGGTGACGCGCTGGCGACCATGTACGACGCCGGCGGGCTGCTTGCCACGCACGATCTGGGATTGGTCATTCTCCAGGGCGCGACACTCGGCGGCGGCACGGTGATCAACTACACGACGAGCTTTCACACGCCCGATGCAGTGCGCGAGCAGTGGTCGCGCGAGCACCAGCTGCCGCACTTCACGTCGCAGGAATTCTCCGCGGCACTCGAGGCGGTCGCGGGCCGGCTGGGCGTCAACACCGACCACGCCACGCCTTCCGGCCGCGATCGCATCCTGATTCGTGGTCTCGAGCGCCTCGGATGGCATCATGGGCTGCTGCCGCGCAACGTGCGCGGATGTGCGCAAGATGACTCCTGCGGCTATTGCGGCATGGGTTGCCGCCTCGGTGCGAAGCAGTCGACGCTGGTCACCTACTTACAGGAAGCCCACACGCGCGGCGCGCGCATCGTCGTCGATTGCGACGTGCGTCGCGTGTGGATCCAGGGCGGCGCCACCACCGGAGTGGAAGCGCGCGCCGCCGATCATCGCCTCATGGTGCAGGCCAAGGCCGTCGTCGTCGCCGCTGGATCGATTCATTCTCCCGCCTTGCTGCTGCGCTCCGGCGTCGCGCTGCCCGCGCTGGGGCGGCATCTCGCGCTGCATCCCGCGACCGCCGTGCTGGCGGAGATGGATGAGGAGGTGCGGCCCTGGACCGGGACCCTCCAGGCCCACTATTCCGACCAATTCGCCGACCTGGACCGCGGATACGGGTTCAAGTTCGAGACGGCGCCGCTCCATCCGTCGCTGCTGGCACTCTCGGCTCCATGGGAGACGGCGGCGCGACATCGCGATCGGATGCAGCACCTTCCGCACACGACGTTGGCCGGCATCCTGTTGCGCGATCGGTATGGCGGCCGCGTCGGGATCGATCGCGACGGCGCTCCGGTCGTGGATTACCATCTCTCGCGCTATGACGCCGCGCATCTGCGCCGCGGCATCGCCGCCGGCGCGGAGTTATTGGAGGCGGCAGGCGCGCGTGAGATCTGGCTGCCGGTCGCGCGCGACATCAGCTACCGACCGGGAGCGCCGCGCGCGCGCGAGCACTGGCTCGAGCGCGTCGAACACCGCGTTTGGGGTATACGAGGCCTGTACGTCGCCGATGCGAGCGTCTTTCCCAGCTCCTCCGGCGTCAATCCGATGCTCACGGTGATGGCCATTGCGCACCGCGCGGCGCGGATAATTGCGAACTCATAGGAGAACCGCATGCTTGCAGTGCTGACCGTTGCACTGGCGCTCCAGCAGTCCGTCGCCGACACCTCACCGTTTCGGCCGCTGGCGCTTCCCGCGGCAACGACAACGCGGAGCGCCTCGGGGGCGCCGGGGCCGCGATACTGGCAGCAGCGCGCGGATTACACGCTGCAGGCAACCCTGGACACGGCGACCAGCGTGCTCCGCGGCAGCGGGCGGATCTATTACGTCAATCGCTCGCCCGAGACGCTGGATTTCGTGTGGGTGCAGCTCGACCAGAATCTCTTCGCGCCGGGCTCCATCGCGGCGATCCTGAATCAGCCGCCGCTGCGGTTCGCCGGCGGCGTGGTATTCGACTTCAGCGGCAAAGGGTTTGTCGGCGGGATGACGATCGACCGCTTCGCCGCCGGCGGGCGGGCGCTCGCCACGAAAGTTTTCGGGACGATGATGCGCGTCGAGCTGCCGCACCCGCTCGGACCGGACCTCGGCATCACCTTCGACGTCGCCTGGCATTTTTCGATTCCCCCGTACGGCGGCGGTCGCATGGGCCACGTCGGCTCCCGGTTCTACGAGCTGGGCCAGTGGTACCCGCGCCTGGCGGTCTTCGACGACGTGCACGGGTGGAATACGCTGCCGTTCCTCGGCGCGGGCGAATTCTACCTCGAGTTCGGCGACTTCGATGTGAGTCTCACGCTCCCGGCGGGTTTTCTCGTCACTGCGACCGGGGCGTTGGCGAATCCCACGCTCATCCGCACACCGCAGCAACGCGCGCGTCTGGCACGAGCGTTAGAGTCGGGCCAGGTGATACAGATCGTCACACGCGAGGAGGCCGTCGCGAACGGCACGCGCCGCGTTTCCGGAACGAAGACCTGGCGCTTCACCGCGAGCGGAGTGCGTGACTTCGCATGGGCCGCGGGCTCCGATTTACGCTGGGATGCGAGCAGCTGGGAAGGCATCCTGATTCAGACGTTCTACCATCCCGACGCCAAACCGTGGGAAGAAGCGAATGCAATGGTGCGGTCCACCCTGAAGCATTTCTCCACCGCGTTGGGGCAATACCCCTGGCCGCAGATCTCAGCGGTTGAAGGACTGGTCGAAGGGATGGAGTACCCCGAGGTGATCTTCTGCCCGTCGCTCGACAAGCGCGAGGATCAGTACTGGGTCCTCATGCATGAGCTCGGCCACCAATGGTTTCCGATGCAGGTCGGGTCGGACGAGCGCCGCTTTCCGTGGATGGACGAGGGATTCAACACGTTTGCCGACTACGACGCCGCGGAGGCGTTCTTCAAGGGCACGGCGTACGGCGACACGGTACGCCGCGAGCTGCTCGCTGCATATGCGGCGACCGCGACGCCCGGCACCGAACAGCCGATGATCACCAAGCCGGAGGAAGTGCGCGAGCTCTACTGGACCGCGTACCAGAAGCCGGCGCTGATGCTTTCGGTGCTGCGCGCCGCCGTGGTGGGACGCGACGAATTCGATCGCGCGTTCCGCGAATATGTGCGGCGCTGGAAGGGAAAACATCCGCAACCCGCGGACTTCTTCCGCACGATGGCGAACGCAACGGGACGCGATCTCGATTGGTTCTGGCGCGAATGGGTGTACACGACGGCGCGGCTGGATCAAGCCGTTGATTCGGCGCGCAGCGGCAACGACAGCACGTTCATCTATCTCTCGAATCGCGCCCAGATGGTGCTGCCGGTGACGATGGAGCTGCGGTATGCGGATGGCTCGAGTGAGACGCGGGAGCTGCCGGTCGACATGTGGAATCTCGGCAGCCGGTTCACCTATCGGATGGCGAGCGCAAAACGACTGGCGGGTGTGACGCTCGATCCACGCCGCAATTATCCCGATATCGATCGAAACAACAACGAGTGGAAAAAGTAGGGGCGCAGCATGCTGCGCCCCTACTGGTTTTTCGGTTCGACCGGCATCCCGGCCTCGAGCCACGCCTTCCACCCGCCGACGAGCGCTCGCGCCTTGGGCCAGCCCGCCTGCTGCAGTGTTCGCGCCACCCGGGCGCTTGTCGCTTCGTTGTTTCAGCTACAGTAGGCGACCAGCCAGTCATTGCGCGGCAGCGCGAGCTCGGCCGCGCGCCGTTCCGCGTTGTCCGGCGGCAGCCTGAGGGCGCCGCTCGCCTTCTGATCGCTCTCGTTCCAGCCGTTCTCTTTCCGCACGTCGAGGAAGAGCACACGCTCCCCGCGGCTCTGCAATGCTTTCACCTCCTCGAGCGTGATGCGTTCCGGCGCTCGACCCACGCGTGATGGCTCGAGGGGTGGCGCAGCTCCAGGCCCCACCGGGGGCGTCCTGCGCTGGAAGACCATCAACGCGCCGCCGTGCAGCAGGATCGAGAGCAGCACCACGAGCGCAGCGGGGGCGAACAGTCGCTCGGAATCAGCCAGGCCCGCGAAGACGGGCAACAGCACGAGCAGCAGTGTGGACAGCGCCCGTGGCCCGAACCACACGATCAAGCGGCGGCTGCGCGGCTCGAGTCGCCGCGGCAGCAACAGCGCCAGCACGAGTGAGCGCGCCCCGAGCGCCACTACGGCAAACGCGAGCGTAACCCATCCGATCTCCCGCAGTCCGGTCCAGATCAGCGAGCTGCCGAACGCCACGAACGTGAACAGCAAGAACATTTCGGCGCCCGCTTGCCCAAGATCGAGGAAGCAATCACACAGCTCGGCGTCCGAGGCCGCGATCGTCAGTCCTGCGGCGAACGCGGCAAGAAAACCGCTGCCATGGAGGGCTTCCGCCGCGCCATACGCGGTAAACGCGAGTCCGAGCGCGTAGAGCGACTCGTAATCGCGGCGCACGCCCATCCAGCGCCGCACCCGCTCGAGCACGGCGACGCCCGTGAACCCGATGAGCACGCCCGCAAGCGGGCCGATCACGAACAAGCTGATTGCCGAGCGCATCCAGTTGGTCGTCGCGCCGCTGCGCGTGACGACTTCCATCGCGATCAGCACGATCGGGAGCAGCACGATGTCGTTGAGCCCGCTCTCGAGCGCGAGCACCTGGCGCGCGTCGCCGGGAATCTCCGGCGCACCGCGCAGCAGCCCACGCATCATGACGGGATCGGTCGAAGCAAGCGCGGCACCGAGGATCGCGGCAAATGTCGGAGTGAGGCCGAGCAGCGTCCACGCGGCGACGGCGATGACGCTGGCCGTGAGGAGCGTTCCCGGACCCAGGACCAGACGAATCAGATTTCGATTGCGCCGGACTTCGGCGAAGTTGACGCCGACCGCGTCGGTAAAGAGCACGAGCACGAGGCCGAGCGTCGCAATGGTTCGGAGGATTTGCGATTGCAGCTCGAAGTGCACGAGCCCGAGCCCGAGCGGGCCGAGGATGAGACCCAAAAGAAGGAAGAGGGCAACCTGCGGGAACCGCGTCCGCTCGACGAGGCCGGAGAGCAACGCGGCGACGAGGATGACGACGCCGATCAGCGCGAGAGTCGTGGTATCCATGAAGCCAAGAACATAGTAGGGGCGCAGCATGCTGCGCCCCTACTTCATATGAGCCTCGAGTTACTTGATCGGCCGGTTCTCGTCGTCGATGAGTTCGTCGACTGGATCCTGCCCGCCGCCCGGTCCCCACCCTTTCTTTCCTGGATGATCGGGGATGCTGATGTGTACCTCGCCTACGTTGTTCGCGTAGTTCGACTCGAGGAGACCATGACACAGCCCTGTGGCCGGATCGAGGAATCGGCACGGATTGCTCTTACTTGGCTTGTACGGAGGATTCACTTCGATGCGGATGATGTAATCGCCCGGCGCGATGACGGCTTGGCCATCCGCGCCGTCCAGCACGAAGTACTGGCCGCCGAGCCATTTCACATAGGTATCGCCGTAATTCACGCTAATACCTTGATTGCCGGGAACCTCTGGCAGTCCTAGATCGGGGCGGGCGGGGCGGCCGCAGGCCCGGTAGTACCACGGCTTGATGCCGCCATCGTTCGTGTTATACGGCGTGATGTCGATCATACAGAATCCGCGCTTAGCCGCGATCCAGGTGTGACTTCCATCCGCCGAGAGGAGAGAATACGTCGCATAATTCTTGAAATGGTAGTGACGGTGACATGCGTTGTTCTCATACAATCCGTCAGAATCGCTGCCGTCGCCGTCCCCGTTGGGATCCCAGTGTCGATTCGGATCACCGAGATTCACGTCCGCATCCCCGATGTTGGGCGTGGTGACTGTGAAGCGCAGCACGCGATGCTTACCCGGCGGCACCCCGCCTTCCTGCAACGTACAGAATGATTCTTTGAGCTCCTGATCGTAAACTACCCACGACGTTGCGAGCGCCTTTTCATCGACGATCAGATCGGGGGTGCCATCGAGGTCCTGCGTGTGGTCGAACTGCGGGTTCGACACGACAGCCCGGTCGGTCGAAATACACGCCGCGGCGAGCAGACCGGCGGCGAATATGAGTGTGAAGCGGTAACGCATCGGAAACTCCGGCTTAAGAGGGGTCGACGAACGTGGGGCGTGCGGCGACAACGTGCAAGGGTCAGTGAATCCCGCCACTCCCGAATTGCTTCACGAGATCGCCGAGGACCGCCTTGGCATCGCCGAACAGCATCCAGGTGTTGTCCTGCACGTACAGCTCGTTGTCGATTCCCGCGAAACCGGGGTTCTTGCTCCGCTTTACGGCCAGCACCGTTTTCGCCTTGTCGGCGTCGATGATCGGCATGCCGTAGATCGGCGTGCTTTTCGCGTAGCGCGCCGCGGGATTGACGACGTCGTTCGCTCCCACGACGAGCGCGACATCGGTCTGCGGCATCTCGGGATTGATCTCATCCATCTCGACGAGCGCCGAATACGGAATGTTGGCCTCGGCAAGCAGCACGTTCATGTGTCCCGGCATCCGGCCGGCGACGGGATGAATCGCGAACTTGACGGTGATGCCGCGCTTGGTGAGGGCGTCGTAGAGCTCGCGCACTTTGTGCTGGGCCTGCGCGACCGCCATCCCATACCCGGGAATGATGACGACGTTGCGGGCTTGCTCGAGCAATTGTGCGGCGCCCTCTACTGTCTCCTGTTTCCACTCCTTCTGCTCGCCTGAGGCGAGGGCGGGTTGCGCCTTGCCGAACGCTCCGAACAGCACGTTTGTGAACGAGCGGTTCATCGCGCGGCACATGATAATGGAAAGGATCAGGCCGCTCGAGCCATCGAGCGCCCCCGCGGTCACGAGCAGCTTATTGTCGAGCACGAACCCCATCGCCACGGCGGCCAATCCGGCGTAGGCGTTCAGGATGGAGATGACCGTGGGCATGTCGGCGCCGCCGATCGGAATGATCAAGAGAATTCCGAAGATCAGCGCGAGCGCGCCGATGGCGAGAAACACCTGCCCCGACCAGGGCGCGTTGGGATTGAGCACGAGGACAACACCCAAACCGACGGCCAGAGCCAGCACGCCGATGTTGACGATGTTCTGCCCTGGGTAGGTGACCGGCCGCTGGGGAATCCAGCGCACTTCCTGGAGCTTTCCCGCCGCCATCAGACTGCCGGTGAATGTCAGAAAGCCGAGAATCACTTCCAGGACCAGCGCGCTCATCCGAAACGGCGTCACCTCGGCAGTTCCCGCGGGCGACCCGATCCACAGAAAGTACTCCGCCGTGCCCACGAGGCCCGCGGCCAGCCCGCCGAATGCGTGCGATAGCGCCGTGCGTTGCGGCACGGCCGTCAGCGGCACGCGCGACAGCGGCACGCCGACTACAAACCCGGCGCCGATGGCGGCGATGATCCAGCCGTGATGGATGATTCCGGGCTGGATCCACGTCGCGAGCACCGCGAGGCTCATGCCCGTCACCCCCGCGATCACGCCGCGGCGCGCGGTCTTGGGGTCGTTCATCCAATACAGCGCGAAGATGAACAGCGCCGTCACGATGACGGCGGAGAGATCCCCGATGAGACGCATCACTGCTTCTTGAACATCTTGAGCATGCGGTCCGTGATCATGAACCCGCTGACGATGTTCGTCATCGAGGCGAAGAGGGCGACCGCGCCGAGGATGCGGATGGTCAGCGGGTGATCGGCGCCGGTTACCACGATCGATCCGACCACGGCGATGGCCGAGATCGCGTTGGTCAGCGACATCAGCGGCGTGTACAGCAGACGCGACACGCGCCGAATGACACCGAGCCCGATGAAGGTGGCGAGCACGAAGACAAACAGCATCGACCCGAAGTCGGGAGAGCTCATGATTTCCGCACCTCGCCGGCGTGAGTGACACAGGTATCGCGAATGATTGGATCCTCGAAGTCCACGCGCAGGACACCGTTCTGCACGATGTGACCAAGGAACGCCGCGACATTCCTGGCGTACATCTGGCTGGCGTGCAGGGGCACCGTGCTCGGCAGGTTGAGCGGGCCGAGAATCGTGACGCCGTGGCGCACGATTTCGCTGCCCGCTTCGGTCAACTCACAATTTCCGCCGGTCTCCGCGGCGAGGTCGACGATGACGGAACCGGGCTTCATGCCCGGCACTGCCGCCGCGGTAATCAAGATCGGGGCCTTCTTTCCCGGAATCGCCGCGGTGGCGATGACGATGTCCGCATCCTTGACGGCGGTGGCGAGAAACGCGAGCTCTTTGCGATGCGTCTCCTCGGACAACTCCTTGGCATAGCCGCCGGCCGTCTCTGCGTGCTCTGCGATCGCCATCTCGAGAAATGCCGCGCCTAAGCTCTGCACTTGCTCCTTCACGGCAGGCCGAACGTCGAACGCGGAAACGATCGCTCCGAGCCGGCGCGCCGTGGCGATCGCTTGGAGACCTGCGACGCCGGCACCCAGCACCAGCACGCGCGCTGCCGGCAGCGTGCCGGCGGCCGTGACGAGCATTGGGAACACCCGGCCGGTAGCGGACGCCGCGAGCAGCACGGCCTTGTAGCCGGCGACCGTCGCTTGCGATGACAACACATCCATCGGTTGCGCACGCGTGATGCGCGGCAGGAGCACGAGACTGAAGGCGGTGAGTTTGCGTTGTGCGAGCTGGGGCGCGAGCCCGGAATCGGCGCTCGGTTGAAACGTGGCGATGAGTGCTGCGCCCTCGCGGTAGCGCGCCACATCACCCGGCGCCGGGGCTTGCACCTGGAGGACGACCTCCGAGTCGCCGACAACGCTTGCGCGGTCTGCGACCTTCACCCCAGCCGTGGTGTAGGCCTCGTCCGGAAAGAACGCTGAGGCGCCGGCGCCGCGCTCGACGACGACTTCGAATCCGCCCTTCACGAGTCGACCCGCTACGTCGGGCGTGAGCGCGACACGCCGTTCGTTCGGGGCGATTTCCTTGGGCACACCCACCCGCATCCGGTCTGGCTCTCCCCTCTCCCGCTCGTGCTGAGCCGCGCTCAGCCGCGCGGCAGCTGTGGGCGTTCGCGCTGTTGCGCGAGCATCCGCTCCGCGAAGTCGACGCGCTCGGCCAGGTCGCTGAACTGCTGCCGCAATCCCTCGAGCTGATCGTCGATCTCCTCCAAGCGACGCGCAGCCGGACCGCGGAGCACGAGCGGCTGCGTCTCTTCAACCCCCCAATTCCGCAGCGGCAGGTCGTCGGCGTCGCGGAATTCGCCCGCGGCGACGAGCACGAGATCGTACAGCCACCAGATGCCACAGCCGCCGAGCGTCAGAATCATCGCGACGCCGGTCCCCACTTTTCCGACGTAGAACCGGTGCAGCCCGCAGAAGCCGCCGAAGACCGACAAGCCGAGTGCGAGGCCGCGCGAGCGCTTCGAGACCTGCGGCCCGGTAGGCTCCCCGCTCTCCTCGGGGTCGTCGTCGTACGCGTCAGGAACAGCCATGCCCGAACCTACGGGCCGCCCGCAGGAGCGGCAAGCAAGTGACGCAGCGCTGGTTCGACCGTCGGAAACCGAAACTCGAAGCCCGATTCGAGGAGCCGGGCGGGAAGCACGCGCTGCCCACTCTGTAACATCTCCGCGCCCTCAGCCCCGAACGCTATCCGCAGCGCGAACGCAGGCACGGGAATGATGGCCGGTCGGCCGAGCACGTGCCCCAGCGTCTTGGCGAACTCACGATTCGTGACCGGAGCAGGCGCGGTGATGTTCACTGCTCCCTGCAGCGTTCCCATCAGCAAACGCATGATGACCGCGAGCGCGTCGTCGAGCGCGATCCAGCTCAAGTATTGATTGCCGCTGCCAACAGGCCCGCCGAGTCCCAACCGGAAGGGAGGAAGCAGCTTCGCGAGAGCACCCGCCGACGGCGTGAGCACGACCCCGAAGCGCATGTTGACCACCCGGATGCCCGCGCGTGCCGCCGGTTGAGTCGCTGCTTCCCAATCGCGCGATACCTGCGCCAGAAAGTCGTCACCGGACGCAGAACCCTCGGTCAGCTCTTCATCCCCACGGTTGCCGTAGAACCCGATGGCCGAGGCGGCGAGCAGCGTGCGCGGCCGCGCCGCCAGCCCGGCCAAGGCCTCGCTGATCAGCCGCGTGCCGAGCACGCGACTGTCGCGGATGCGCTCCTTCTTGGCAGCGGTCCAGCGGCCGAAGACGTTCTCGCCGGCCAGATGGATGACGGCATCCGCGCCTTCGAGCTTGGCGCGATCGATGGCGCCGGCCTCGGGATCCCAGGCAATGGCGGGCTCTGTCGGCCCGGGTCGGCGGCGCACGAGGGGCACCACGTCGTGCCCTGCGGACGCGAGCCGCGGCACCAGCGCGGAGCCGATGAGCCCGGTTGACCCACTCACCAACACCTTCATCGACACGATGTTGACACCCTCCGTGTAGGGAGGCACTTTCGCCCGGTGAACTCGCGATTGGGGATTGAGCTCGGCGCGCACACGATTCGCGGCGTGCGGCTCGAGGGGTGGCCGCGGCGCCGCGTGCGGGTCGCCGAGGTCGCGTGGGACAGTGACAATCTCCAGGGCGCGGTCGATTCCTTGCTCCAGCATCTCGGCTCCGCGCAGCGCCTTGGCGTCGCACTCGATCTCTCACTGTTGTTCGTCAAGCAAGTCAAGCTGCCGCCCCTGCCCGCCGCCGACAAGGCCAACATCGTACGCGTCGAGCCGGAGCGGTTTTTCCCCGTACGCCTTGATGATCTCGTCCCGGTGGCCCGCGACGAGGACGATCTCGTATTCGCCGCGCGCGAAACACCGTACACCGCATGGGTCACCGCGCTCGAGCAGCTCGGCCCGATCGATCGCGTCGAGCCGGGCCCCGTTGCCCTGACGCGTGCATTGGCGCGCGCGCGCATTCAACACGGGACTGTTCTTACGGGCGACGGCGCCGTGGTTGAAATACGCCAGGGGCGTGTGTTGCGTGCGCGCCGCGTGTTCGGAGACGTGACCGATGCCGCTGCCGCCATCGACGTGACCGATTCCGGATCAGTGTATCTCGAGCCGTGGGACGACGCGCGGGCGACCACCCTGCGCGCGCTGCTGCCCGCGGCCACGGTCGCGCCCCTGCCCCAGCCGGCGGCGCCGGATCTCCCATCCCGTTTTCTTCCCGCGTTTGGCGCGGCCCTCGGCATCGGCGAGGCGAATCGTGAAGTCTTGCATTCCGCGGACATCGCGACCCGTATCACGTCGCGGCGGCGGCGCGATGGTGCGCTGGCCGCGATCGTCTGCGCAGCCGCTTTGCTCTTTGCCGTGATCTCCGCGGACGGCTGGCGCGCGCGCACCAAGCGCGAGCTGGGTGCCGCTCTCCAGACGCTCAACGCGCGTACCGCGCCGGCCCTGGCGCTGCAGACGCAGCTCACCACGCTGCAACGGCAGAGCGACGCGATCGCGCGCGTCGCATCCGAGCGCGGCGATCCACTGGAGGTGCTGCTCGCCTTGTCGCAGCGCCTGCCGCGCGACGTGTATCTCCGCGCCATCAGCGCGTCCGGCGCCGAATGGCGGCTGGAAGGCTTCGCGCCGAATGCGGCCCGCATGCTTGGCCTGCTCGACGCGACACCGGCTTTTCACGACGTACGCTTCCTTTCCGCCACCAATCGGGCGGTGATCGGCACCAGGACGTATGAAAGTTTCTCGCTGGCTTTCCGCTACACTCCGACGCCTTAACCCGCGCGAACGGCGGGTCGTCATGGCGGGGGCCGCGGTGAGCGGCGCGGCCATCGTCGCCGTGTTGCTGCTGCTGCCGTTCGCGCGCCGCTGGACGAGCCGCGAAGCGACAATCGCGACAAGCCGCGAGCAATGGATCCGGCTACAGTCGCTCGCAGCGAACGAGTCGCAGCTCCAGCGGGCGCTCGACACATTGCGTCTCACGCAGCAGTCCGTTGCGGGCCGAGGGCGCTTGGTGAGCGGCACCACCCCCGCTATCGCCGCTTCCAATCTCCAGGTTGTCTTGCAACGCTATGCGGACGAGAGTGCGGTGCAGCTCGATCGCGTGGACGCCGTCGCTGATGCGGCACCCGGCTCGAGTCGCGCCGGCCTGGTTGCCATTCCGATGCGGTTGCAAGGTCACGGCGACATCTATGGCCTCGTGGATTTCCTGTACCGGCTTGGGCGCGGGGAAAAACTGCTGGTCATCGACGAGTTCTCGGCCAATGCCGGGCTCGAGAGCAGCGCCGGGGCGCAGTCGCTCACGTGGTCGGTTCGTTTGCATGCGCTGTATCCGAGCGGATCATGACCGTCCGTCGCACGCTGTACGGGAGCGCTGCAGGTCTGGGAATCCTCGCGTTGATTCTCCAGGTGGCACCGACGCCCCTGCCGAGCGCGCACGCGAGCACTCCGGCGATTGCGGTACGCGCGCGGCCGCTGGTCTCGACGGCGGGTCACGCCGCACCCGATTACGAGCCCATCGTTCGCACCAATCTCTTCTCGGCCGAGCGCACGCCGCCGCGCCAACGTTTTGCGCCCGCGGGGACGGCGAGCCGCGACACCGTACCGCGACGCGCGGCCCCGAGCATTCGGCTGTACGGCATCACCGTGGGCGCGCAAGGCGCGATGGCGTTGATCGACGCCGACCCCGAAATCCCGGGCGCCGAGATCTATCACGTGGGAGACGTCGTGGCGGGCGCGCCGATCGCCGAGATCACTGATTCCACCGTCGTGCTCTCGCAGCCGTCCGGCCCACGCGTGCTGCACCTTCCGCGCTCGAGTCGTAAACCGCAGTGAAGCCGCTCGGGATCTGGGTGTCCGTCGTGCTCCTCAGCGCGACTGCAGGCCCGCCGCCGGCAAACGCGCAGGCCCCCCCCGCGCCCGCCGCCGCGCAGACGGTTCGCATCAATTACGTCAACGCGGACCTCGGTGACGTGATCCGTTCGCTCGCCGCGGTGCTCGGCGTCAACGTCGTGCTCACGGATGTTCCGAATCGACGGATCACGTTCCAAACACCGCAGCCGGTTCCCGCACCGCAAGTCGGCGCGGTGCTCGAAGGAATTCTCGAGAGCCAGGGCCTCGTGCTCGTGCAGGCGGGTCCCGTCGCGCAGGTCATGGCGGAAGAAAAGCGGCCATCGACGGGGCCGGTGCGCGTCGGCAAGGATTTCCCGACGCCGCCGCCGCTCGGTCTCGTCACACAGATCGTGCCGCTCGAGTTCATGCGCGCCGACGAAGGCGTGGCCCTGCTGCGGCAGATCGCCGGCAAGAACGCCCGCCTCGAAGTGGTGCCGCGCTCCAATTCGGTCTTGATCACCGACCGCGGAACCAACGTCGGCCGCTATCTCGATTTGCTGCGGCAGCTCGACGTCCGAACCGGCGGCGAGGCCGGCCTGCGCACCTACGTCGTTCCCCTCAAGCACGCCAGCGCCGTGGAGCTCGCGCAGACGCTCGGCGCCGTGTTTGGATCGGCGATTTCGGTGCAGGCGGCCCGTCCCCGGGTGCAGGCGCTCGAGGACCGGAGCTTGTCCCAGACACTCGAAGCATTTCGCCTGCGCGAGCTGCAATCGCTCGAGCAGCGGCGGCAGAATCCGTTCCCGATGTTGACGGCACCCGCGAACCTCGCGCCGACTGCCGGCGATACGACGGGTGCCGCTCGTGAAGCCGGCCTCGTCGGACAGACAACGATCGTGCCCGACCAGGCCACCAACGCACTCGTCATCCGCACCGCGCCGCCGAACTTCTCGGTGCTGCAGGGCACCATCGACGAGCTGGATGTGCGCCCGCCACAGGTGTTGCTCGAGGTCCTGATCGCCGAAGTGACGCTCGACAAGACGAACCAGTACGGCATCAACTGGCAGGTCTTCACCCAGAAAGGCATCGCGGGGGACAGCACGCGCGGTCTCACCGTTGGCGTCGGACAGCCCGCGTTCAGCGATTCCGTACTGGGCGGCTTACAGGGACTCGGCGTGCGGCTGATTCGGCTGGCCAGCATCGACGTCCGCGCGATCATTCGCGCGCTCGCGTCGCAGACCAATGTGCGCGTGCTTTCCACGCCCCGAATCCTGGCGCTGAACAACGAGGAAGCCCGCATCCTCGTCGGCAGCCAGGTCCCCTTTAGCCAGTCGACGCGGACGGGACTCGACGTCGTGGTTGACCGCGTCGTGCAGTTCCGCAACGTCGGAACCCAACTCACGATCATCCCGACGATCAACAAGGACGGCTACGTCACCTTCCGGCTGCTCCAGGAAGTCAGCGCATTGACGCAGCAGACGATCCAGGCCGCGCTTAACGCCCCGGTCATCACGGTTCGCGAAGCCGAGACGAGCGCCATTGTAAAGAACGGGAGCACAGTGGTCATCGGTGGTCTGATCGGCGAGAGTGAAGAGGCAACCGAGACGGGCGTGCCCTTCTTGAAAGATGTGCCGTTGTTGGGGTATCTCTTCAAGGGCCGCTCGGTCACGCGGACACGCACCGAGCTCGCGATCTTCCTGACGCCGTACGTCGTGTTTACCGATGAGGACGCGGAAGAATTGCTGAGACAGCAGCGGAGCCAGCTCCAGCAGTCGCGGCACCAGATCGACAGTATTCTGCCGGCATCCCCCGCTCCGCAGAAACCGCAATGAGCCAGCCGTCATTCGCCGAGCACCGAGACGACGAGTCGATCCGCTCCGCCGCCGATCTGCGCGCTGCCGTCGCCGCTCCGCTCGCGCAGAAGCTTTCGCCTAAATACCTCGAGCAGCACTGCCTCGTGCCGCTCGAAGTCGACAGCGCGGGAGAATTGCTCGTCGCAACCGGAGCGCCGCTCGATCCGACGGTCGTGGACGAGCTATGCTGGACGTACGGACGGCACGTCCGCGTCGTCCCGGCACCCGCCGCGGAGCTCCAGGCCGCGATTCTGTCGGCGCAATCCGCGGGCGACCGCACCGATCTCAGAGCGGGTGCGGCGACGGCTGATCTGCGCGGGAGCAATCTGGAGCTGCTCGCCCCGGAAGACGAGGCACTCGACGACTTGCGCGCCCTCGCCAGCCAGGCGCCCGTCATCAAGCTGGTCAACGTTTTGATTCTCGAAGCGTTGCGCGCGCGCGCGAGCGACATCCATCTCGAGTCCACCGCCGACGGGTTGCGCGTGCGCTACCGCATCGATGGCGTGTTGCACGACATCTCCCGGCCGCCGCGTCAGTACCAGGCGGCGGTGATCAGCCGCATCAAGATCATGGCGAATCTCAACATCGCCGAGCGGCGCCAGGCGCAGGACGGACGGATCCGGCTGCGGCTTTCGGACCGAGAGCTGGACTTGCGCGTATCGGTGACGCCGTCGTTGCACGGCGAGGGCGTCGTGTTACGCATTCTCGATCGCTCCGGCGCAAACCGCGATCTGCCCGAGATCGGGATGTCCGGACGTCTACTCGGGGCATTCGATCAGCTGATCAAGCAGCCGCACGGCATCATTCTCGTCACCGGTCCCACGGGCTCGGGGAAAACGACGACGCTGTATGCGGCGCTTCGCAAGATCAACGAACCGGGCGTCAAGATCATCACGGTCGAGGATCCCGTCGAATATCAGATCGAAGGGGTCACGCAAATCCCCGTGAATCCAAAAACGGGGCTCACGTTTGCGGCCGCGCTGCGATCGATTCTGCGCCATGACCCCGACGTCATCATGGTCGGCGAGATGCGCGATCGCGAAACCGCGGAGATCGCGATTCAGGCGGCGCTCACGGGCCACCTCGTGTTCTCCACGTTGCACACGAACGACGCACCGAGCGGCATCACGCGCATGGTGGACATGGGGATCGAGCCGTACCTCGTCGCGGCGACGGTGCGAGGCCTGCTGGCACAGCGATTGGTGCGCGTGATCTGCGAGCAATGCGCGGAGGCCGATGAAACCGCCGGACAGGATCTCCCGCGTGATCCGTTGCACGGAGACGACGTGCGTAAGCCGCGGTTCCGGCGGGGGCGTGGCTGCGATGCGTGCGGAGGGACGGGGTATCGCGGCCGCACCGGCATCTACGAGCTCATGCAGATGAACGACGAGATCCGCGAGCGCATCGTGCACTGCGCGCCACTGAGTGAGATCCGGACATTGGCGGAGGCCGGCGGACTCGTGCCGCTGCGCGCGGCCGGCTGGCTCAAAGCGTTTACCGGCGTCACGACAGTCGACGAAGTCCTGCGGGTGACACATGACGGTTAGCTATCGCTACCGCGCGGCGACGGCCGGCGGCCAATTCATCGAAGGGACAGTGCAGGCTCCGTCGCGCCGGAAAGTGTTGGAGGACCTGACGCGCAGGCAGCTGTATCCCGTCGCAGTCGACGAAGTAACCGCGACCCAGGCGGCGGCCGGCGCGACGCGCCGTCTCAGCCGCCGCACCGCCGTCGCGCTGTGGACGCGCAGCGCCGCCACGCTGCTTTCGGCCGGCGTCCCACTCGATCGCGCCCTGCAGTTCACGATTCAACATGCCGGCCATGAGGGCCTGGCCGAGGCGCTGCGTGAGATACGTCGGGAGATCCAGAGTGGCGTCAGTTTCGCCGATGCCCTGGGACGTCATCCGCGCTACTTTGCGCCGGTCTTTGTCGCCATGGTTGCCGCGGGCGAATCGAGCGGCGCGCTCGACCTCGTCCTGCAGCGGCTCTCGCAACATCTCGAAGAGGTCACCGAGCTCCGGTCCCAAATCCGCTCGGCGCTGCTGTATCCCGCGCTCATGGCAGGGGTCGCGAGCGTTGGCGTCACGGTCTTGCTGCTGTTCGTGATCCCGCGCTTCGCCGCGATTCTCGCCGACACGGGCGGCGCGCTGCCGCTCAGCACGCGTCTGCTCGTCGCGGTGAGCGCGGTCCTCACCCACGGTTGGTGGGTCCTGATGCTGCTGGCTGGCGGGCTCGCCTACTGGGTGCGCGGCGCGCTGGAGCGGCCCGAAACACGCGGCCGGTGGCACGCGGCGCGCTTGCGCTGGCCGTGGCTGGGTGATCTCGAGCTCAAGTATGTGACGGCGCAGTTCGCCCGCACCCTGGGACTTCTGCTCGCGAGCGGCGTACCGTTGCTGGCCGCGCTGCGGATTGCGCGCTCCGCCGCCGGCAATCTCGCCGTGCAGGAGGGCATCGAGCGGGCCGGCGCCGCGGTCGCCGAAGGCAGCGCGCTGGCTCCCGCCCTCGTCGGAGCGCTTCCTCCGCTCGCGCTTCAGATGCTGGCGGTGGGCGAAGAGAGCGGGAGGCTGGAGGAGCTATGTGCGACCATTGCAGATACTTACGACGCTGAGGTTCGGCGCGCCCTGCGCACCGCGGTCGCTTTGATCGAGCCGACCATGATTCTCGTGTTCGGCGCGCTGGTGGGATTCGTAGCGCTCGCGATGCTGCAGGCGATATACGGCATCAACACGAAGGCGTTCTGATATGGCGAAGCGTGGATTCACCCTGATCGAGATTCTGGTCGTCATCATCGTGATTGGATTGCTGGCCGCGCTGGTCGGCCCGCGCATCATCGGCCGTGTGTCGGAGGCGAAGAGTGCGACCGCGCGCACGCAGATCGAGCTGCTCGGGCTCGCACTCGACAATTACCGGCTCGACAACGGCACGTATCCCACGACCGAGCAGGGCCTCACCGCGCTCCAGGAGAAATCGACGCGCGACCCTGTGCCGACAAACTGGCGTGGACCGTATCTCAAGAAAGCGGTTCCGCTCGATCCGTGGGGTCAACCGTATTCGTACAAGAGTCCTGGCGAGCATAATCCGGCGGGGTTTGATCTCTACACACTCGGTCGCGACGGCCGGTCCGGTGGCGACGATGAGGACGCGGACATCGTCAGCTGGAAATAGATGTGACCGGTTGCTCTGTGACCCTTGACACATTTATGCACCGGGGTGTATTTCCAGCCTCCTGACGTTTCACCATCCGAAACCTTCACGAGGAAAGGAGAATCGCGGGGCCCCGCGGCGGGTCCATGGTCTGTGGTCTCCGTGCTGGGGAACCAAGCCCTGGCGCAACCTTTCCTAATCGGAGGAAGGTATGCTGAGGAAGGCAGCTTTATCCGCTGCAATCGGTGGAATGGCCGTATTCGCCATCGGATGTGCGATGACGGATTACGACGGTTGGGCTGGACACCAGACGCAGAGCGAAGCGAAGCTGTGGGGCAGCGAGGTGGCGTTTGAAGGCGCAGGCACCGGATATGACGGGACGTATTCGTACACGGTGAAATACGCGCCCGGCTCTCCCGTAACCATCAACAGTTACCGCAACCCCGTCATCGGCTCATTCAGTCGCGATGGCCAGATCGATCGCGATGGCGACGACATCCAGGGACGCAGTGGTATCCTGGGTGGGAAGTTCAACAAGTATTGGGTGGCGATCGACCGGGTGCCGGTGTCATGCGAATTCTTCACCAACATTACGTTCGATAAATCGCCCGCGGGTCCTCTGGCCGCATCATGCAACGCCTCGGCCGAAGAAATCGACAAGGACCTCGAGCTGCAGGATGCGTTCGCGAGCGTCGGCGACCTGTTTGCGCAGATCTGGTCAGGCGCGCTGTCGCGCAGCTTCACGATGCAGCTCAACGCGATCACGGTGAACGGTGCGTCAGTGCCGCTGAGCAGCGCGCTGACCCTGAACGTTCGGCAAAATGGTATCCGGCCGATCAGCGCGGCGTTCGACTTTTCGACGCCGGGTGGCCAGGCACTCGTCAAGGCACTCCTCAATAACACTCCGGACCGTCAGCCCGTGACGCTCGGGTTCGGCTTCGACGGCGGCATGACGTTCGGTCTTCCCGCGACCATCACCGTGGCATTCAATCATGCCGCGCTGCAAACGGTCGTGAAGTAAGCGCAGCCATCCGGGGGTCCTTGGTCCCCCAACGCGTATGATGGCCCATCGCGGGGCGGGAGTCGCACTTCCCGCCCCGCTTCTTCTCTTCCTCTTCATCGCCGCCGGCGCCTGCCGGCCGCGGAACGCGGAATCGACCCTCCCCCCCGAAGCAAAGCTCTCACCCCCACTGCGTGCCTGGGTCGCCGATTCCCAGTCGCAACCGGTCCGCGTCCGGCTACTCGTCGACCTCGTGATGCAACTCGATCTGCCGCGGTTCGCGGATTCCCTGCAGCGGAGCGGTACCACCCGATTGATCAGGCGCCGCGCGCTTATCAGCGCGCTCCAGCAGGTCGCGGAACGCTCGCAACGGCGTCTCACCTCCCTGCTCGAACGCCTGCAGCGAGCGCACGAGATAGGCGGTTACAAAGCCTTCACCGTGGTGAATCGGTTTGTCGTGAGCGGCGTAACTCCGGCGGGGATCCGCGCACTCGCCGGCAACGTCGAGGTGGCGCGCATCTCGGAGGAAACGCCGTCGGCGTCAGCGGCGCTGAGTAGCTACCGGGGCGCCGCCCGTCAAATCGAATCGTTTTCCTGGGCCCTCACCGCAATCGCCGTGCGCCAAGCCTGGCGCCAGGGGCTGGATGGACGCGGCGTGGTGGTCGGGATCATCGATGCAGGTGTCAGCGCGGCCCACGAGCAGCTGCGCGGGAATTACCGCGGTGGGGCCGACTCCTGGTTCAGTCCGGCGGCCGGGAGTGCGTCTCCTACCGACATCTTCCGCGGCCATGGAACGGGCGTTCTCAGCGCCGCCGTCGGGCAGCCAGCGAGCGGCCGCACTGTCGGCGTCGCGCCCGGTGCGCGGTGGGTGGCGTGTGCCGGTTTGCCCGATGGCCACTACAGCAACGTCGCGCTCACCGAATGCGCCGAATGGATCCTCATGACCGCGCAGCCGGACATTTTGATCAATCCCTGGCAGTTCCCCACACAGGGATGCGATTCGTCGATCTACCGTATCGTGACCGTTTGGCGCGCCGCCGAAATTCTGCCCATCTTCGCGGCGGGCAACTATGGCCCGGAGCCGCAGTCCGATCGCTCGCCCGCGAATTACGGCGTCTCTGTCGGGGGACTGACCAGAAGCGGAGCGGTGTTTTCCAAGTCCAGTCGCGGGCCGAACAGCTGCGATGGATCGACCTATCCGACGATCGTGGCCCCCGGGTGGGGCGTCCCCGTGGCCTACCCGCTCACCAGGTCGGCGTATATCCGTACCGAAGGCACGTCAGTCGCCGCCGGGTTAGCCGGCGGCGTGGCCGCCCTTTTACTGCAGCGCGCGCCGGAAGCCTCGGTGGTCCAGCTCGAGCGCGCGTTGCGCGACGGCGCGCAGGACGCGGGCCCGCGGGGTCCCGATAACGCCTTTGGCTACGGCACGCTCTCGGTTACCGGTGCGCTCGCGGCGCTCGATCGCCTGCGCGCGAGTCCGGCCACGACGAGCGCGAGGGACAGCGCAGCGCACAAGTAAGCGAGCACGTCCCCGTGTCGGGTATAGACGGTACCGCTGCCCGTCGCATTGACCGGAACCGGCTCGATCAGCGTCCCCGCTTCTCGCAATAGCACCGCCCCAGCCGACGATCGCATGAGGCGCGCACGGCCCATTGGATCGATGAATCCGGACAACGCGTTGTTCGCGACGCGGACGACGGCCATGCGGTGCTCCACGGCACGCAGCGTACTCTGCGCCAGCATGTGCAGATACATCGGTGGTCCGAGCAAGCCTTCACTCGTGATGTTGATCAAAAAGTCTGCGCGCCGGGCGGCGGCGGCGCGCGCAAAGCCACTGCTGCTGACTTCGAAGCAGATCGGCACGGAGAATTGTAGCGGCGCAGCAGAGGCACTCCCCGCGGAAATCGGGAACCCCGTGACGTCTGTGCCCGGGACGCCGGTGCCTGCATAGCCCAACAACGTCCGGGCCAGAGCAGCGCCGGCGCGCGCCAACCACCCCGTGAACGGCGTGTACTCCGAATACGGGATCATGTGAATCTTGTCGTAGCGCCCGACGACCGCGCCCTGCGGCGACAGATAGTAGGCGGACGTATGGATACGCCCCCCAATCGGCGACGAATCAGCCCAGGCATACCCCCCCACGAGCAGGGACGCGCCTTCGTAGCGCGCCAATTCAGCGAGTCCTTCGAGATAGCGCGGCTTGTCACTCACCGGCTCGCCAATCGCGTTTTCGGGCCAGGCGATCAGATCCGCGCTGCCCGGTGCAATCGCCGTCCGCGTGAAGCGCAGCTCTGCTTCATACGTTTCGAGGGCGCGACGAGGATCCTGATAGTGAATCGCGTTGGGTTGAATGAGCGCCAAGCGCGGACCGGGAACAATCCGCAGCGTGTCGAGGCGGCTCTTCCCATACAGCAGCACGACCGACAGGAGCACCAGGAATGTTCCGGCCGGCGCTGCGAGGCGCCAATCCCGCCGGCGCGCGCGCCACGCCAACCAGACATCCACAATGGCGCCATTCGCCAGCGCGACGACAAACGAAATGCCGTACACGCCGGCCAGATCCGCGATCTGAATCAGGGTCGTGCGGTGAAACTGCGATGAGCCGAGCGGGAAAAGTCCGACCTCACCCAATGAGTAATGCAGTCGCAGCCATTCGGTCGCGACCCACACCACCGGAACCAGCAGCGTCAACGGCCAGCGATGGCGTAGATACACGAAGCGCAGCACGAGCGCGAACGGCAGGAGCAACGGCGTATACAACGCGGCGACGGCGAACGGGAGCGCCTTATGAAACACCGACAGCGGCCCGAATCCCATGACGAAGAATGTGTAGGCGCCTGCGAGAAAGTACGGCCACGTCAAACCGCTTTCTGGCCTGATCAGCAACACGATCCACGGAATGAGCGCGACGTAATGCACCCACCACAACGCCGGGACAACGAAGGGCAGCGCGAGCAGGATCCCGGAACACAGTCCGAGCGCAAGATTCTCCAGCGCTCGTTCGGATTTGCTCAAAGAATCTCGCCGTGGATCGGCAAGGTCAGCTCCCGGGCGCTCGCGTCATTCGTTTGGATGCGCAGGGCGCCTGCGAAGCGGCCGCGCGGCGCCCGGTCCTGCTCGATGCGGACGTGCACTAGATAACTCTCGCCGGTCGTGGCCGGCTCGACGCGGACGGTCAGGAACGGCACATCGGTGGCGGCCTGAAGCACGCGAAAATCCGTGCCGCGATACTTTCGCACCAGCACTGTCCGCTGGGCGGCGGCGTCGCGATCGAGAAAGTCGTGGTTCACACGCTCATAGTCCAATTCGTCGAGCGAAGCGCTCACGACCGGCTTGACGACCGCATAACCTTCCACCGCAAGCGTGGCGAACTGGGGATTGTCGGTCGCGATCCGGATCGTTCCCGTGTGCCGCCCGACCGGCGCGGCGGAATCGAGCGAGATGTCGACCTGATACCGGCGGCCCGCTTCCACCGGTCCGAGAACTGCGTGAAACAATGGGTTACTCGACGTGACCGCTCGGACCTGGAGCGGGCGCTCCACATGATTCACGATCGACAGCGTGCGGTGGGCTGGCTCTCCGTGGGCCGTAAAGAAGTAGAAATCATTCTGCGGCGCGATCTCCACAGGCGCGACCACACGGCGCAAGACGCGATAACGCGCCGGCGGATGCTTCCCCGCGAATTCGACCCGAATGGCCGCGTTCATGACGCCCAGGACGTTGCCTACGGGCACGCGCACGGCCACGCGTCCGGTCGAGTCCGGCGGAATGACGGAATCGACGCGCACGACCGCTCCCGGTGAGGCGACGACCCGTTTCACCACCAATGAATCGCGCCCCGTGTTCGGTACGCTAAAAACGTGATCGAACGATGTGCCTTGGACGATGGTCTCCATCTCGGGCGCCGTACCAGCGCCCGCCGCAGGCCGATCGCTCCCGCATCCCAATGCCACCAGCGCCACCGTGACGACGCAGCATCCCAGACCCAACGACGTCTTCAACACGGGGTCCTCCCCAATCAGGTGGTGAGTATCAGCGGTCGCGCTCGGTCCAAAACCGGACGATCAGCTGCGGCTGGCCAAGGCGCACGGCGTCGAGATCGTAGATCGCCTGGATTTCATGGGTCAGCGCCTGCCCTGTCTCCCAACCGCGGCTGACGAACAGAACTCGCTTCGGCATGGTCGTCAGCCGCGCGAGATCGAAGCTCGCGCCCCGCCGCAGCTCGGCGAGCGACGTGAAGACTTCACCGTGCTCCCGCTGCGACACGATCGCGGCGGCTTGCGCGGCACCCATGAGCGCGGTGAGCACCGGTAGCGCGGCGGTATTGAGGTTCACCCGCCCGTCCCCGTTCACCGTGACGTAGGGGGCGATGCGCGCCGCGAGCGAGTCGGTGAATCCTTTGATCCGCGTGAGCTCATCGAGCCGCTGCAGCGGCCGATTGGCCGGGCGGAACGGCGACCCCGCCCGCTCGTATTCCGCGGCTTCAGCTCCCTCCGCGCGCGTCAGATCGTCGTCGTCGCGCCAGTCTTCCAACGCCGCCGCCAACTGTTTCGCCTGCCCCGTGGCGACGAACTGTCCCAGGAACGCTTGGAGCGTCGGCTCATCGGCCGCGTTCAGGTCGAGCCGCGCATCGAGATCCATCACCGCAACCTGAAATTGCGTCGCGTCACCGACCTGCTCGTGCTGGATTTCCGCCACGAGCTGATCAAGCCGCCGAAATAGGAGTGCCTGATCGCGCGGCGTCTCCGCAGCCCGCAGCAGCTCTTTGAGACGCCACGTGGCCGCGACGATGCCGCTTTCCGCGCCGTAGCGCGCCACGGCCCGGGTGCGCAGGTTGCGCGTGACATCCGCTTCCCCCCGTACCAGCGCGGCGACGCCGACCGCAATCGTCCCCAGCACGACGATCAGCCAGAGCACGAGCATCAGCGCCACGCCGCGACGGCCGCGCAGCATCAGCGCGACCCTCCGAGCGGCACGGCGAGACGGTATGGCGTGCCCAGGGGACCCGCGTCGTTCCAGAAGGCCACCGTGATCGCCGCTGGGGCGAAGGAGGGAAACACCCAGCGATCGAGCCACGCCGGCGGCGAGCCAACGCTCAGGACGCGGAGTTGGAGACCGGTGGCCCCAGGATAGCGCGCGACAACCCGCGTTGGTGCCATAATGCCAACCGGCGTCGCCATCATCACCACGCCATTCGCATCAGACTCGAGACTGATTTGCCAGTCGGCATCCGGCGTGAGCGGCGGCGTCCCGCCGGCAGTGATGAACCAGAGGCGATCGTGCGGCCGCCCGCGTGCGTCAAGGCGCGACGCGATCCAAAATGTCGTGTCGCCGGATACGCGCGACGGGCGCGCATTGCGCAGGGCGTCCTCGAGCATCGCGCGAAACGCCTGCGCGGTTTCAAACGCGTGGCGCCGCTCCGTGAGACGCACCTGCGTTTCCCGCCCCGCGGCCGCCGTGCCGTACACCAGCAGCGCGACAATGCCGGCGACCACGATCGCGACGAGCAGCTCGAGCAGCGTAAACCCGGACGCGCGTCTCACCGCTCTTCCACCAGGCGCTCCAGCGAGACACGCCCCCCATCCGGCAGTGAGACGATCACCGTGACCAACCGAATGCCATTGCGCCATGGCTGCGTCTCCACGTGCCGCTCGAATCCTCCGGGCAGCGCCTCCCGAGGCAGCTCCTCACCCAACTTTACCGCCTCCATCCCATCTTCGGCGTACGCGACGGCGGTGGACCACGTCTCCGCATTACGCGCGAGGCGAGAGGATCCCTGAAAGACCTCGAGGAACCCGGTGACGACCAAACCGAGAATGACGAGCGCCACCATGGACTCGAGCAGCGTGAGACCATTCCGTTTCACGACGCGCGTACCTCGCAGGTGAGCGGATCGAGCGGAATCGCGCGCGC
>WNGC01000084.1_pt1 | contig 44153 bp, 44 predicted proteins | sample 5400051 | NCBI WGS metagenome assembly WNGC01 (sample SAMN13153368, study PRJNA577476) | soil metagenome | isolation source: 20 cm soil or saprolite under grassland replicate 2 | place: USA:California | collected 2016-06-15
TGCGAATATATTGTGAACGCGTTCACAAGCACCATCTCGTCTATCGTCCCGGAGGGAGCTCGCGATGCGGTTCACCCTGCTCACCACGCTCGTCGCATTCACGGCCGTCGCCTGCGGCGGCGACAAGAAGTCGGCGGCGTCTCAGGCCGAGGCGGCGACGCCGGCGCCGGCCGCCACGTCTGCGGCGGCGACCACCGGCGAACCGGCGGGCGCCGTGGTCGAAGTGAAGATGATCGGCAACGGCACGTCGCAGGCGACGTTCGATCCCGGTAAGCTGACCATCAAGACCGGCACGACCGTTCGATTCATCAATGTCTCAGGCGGTCCGCACAACGTGGCCTTCTACACCGACTCGGTGCCGAAGGGCGGGGTCGAGGCGCTGAAGAAGGGGATGCCGAATCCGATGGGTGACCTCACGGGACCGTTCCTCACGCAGCCGAACGAGAAGTACGACGTATCCTTTGCGGGCGCCCCGGCGGGCGTCTACAAGGGCTACTGCATGCCGCACGTCGCGCTGGGCATGCACATTACGATCACGGTGCAATAGCCGGCCAGCTGCACCGCAGGGTGAAACGGCCCCGGCCCACGCCGGGGCCGTTCGTCTGACCGCCCGGCCGGCTTTCCCCCCGGACGTTGCCCGGAATCGCGCGCGCCGGTTAACATTCCCCCGCGCCATGACCAACCGCCTGCTCCTGAGTCTCGTGCTGCTCGCCGCGTGGAGCGACGGGGCCGCTCCCGTGCCGGACGCGGCCGCGGCCCGCATCTTTCGCGACGCCGCCGCCGGCACGCTCGTCATCGACCTCGCGCCGATGGATCTGCCGGCCCACACGCCGCATCACATGATCGCGCAGCCGCCCGTTGCGACGCTCGAGATTCCCGAGACGGGATTCATCTACGGCTTCCGCGTGCAGGTCGTGGACAGCGCGGGACACGCGCTGCCCGATGAGCTGATCCATCACTTCAACCTGATCGACCCCGACCACCGCGAGCTGTTTCTCCCGATCTCGCGCCGCCTGCTCGCGGCGGGACACGAGACCGGCGCGATCCGCCTGCCGCGCTTGCTGTTCGGATTGCCGCTGCAGCGCGGCGAGCACGTCGTGGCCAGCGCGATGGTCGAGAACCTGACCAGCGCGACCTACGCGGGGGCGCGCGTGCGCCTGGCCATGAACTTCATACCCGCTGGCCGGCCGTGGCCGCTGTTCAGCGCGTCGCCCTGGCAGATGGACGTCGCCTTCCCGGTCGGCGACAAGTCGTTCGCGCTCCCGCCGGGCCGCTCCACCCGGTCGTACGCCGGAAGCCCGGTCGTGCCGGGGACGATCGTCGGCCTCGGGGGGCACATGCACGACTTCGGCCGCTTGATCGAGTTCGTGGACGCCACCACGGGTGAGGTGATCTACCATGCGGCCCCCGTGGCCGACTCGGGCGGCCACATCGAGTCGGTTCCCGTGGCCTTCCTCTATGGATGGACCCGTCTCGGAGTCCACGTCGTGCCCGAGCATCGCTATCGCGTGACCGTGTCGTACGACAACCCGACGGGGCAGCCGATTCCGGACGGCGGCATGGGCGTCGTGGGCGGTCTGTTCGTTCCCGACCGCGGCGTTACCTGGCCGGCCGCCGACCCGTACGACACGCTCTACCACGAGGACTACCTCCACTACATGCGCCTCGTGGGTGGGCACGAGATGAACATGGCCGGGACCGCGATGCCCATGAAGATGGCCGGGCACGAGCACGCAGCGCACGGTCACCGCTGAGGTGACCGCCGACGCCGTGCTGCTGGACTTCGGCGGCACGCTCGACGCGGACGGCGTGCATTGGAGCCCGCGGTTTCACGCGGCCTACCGCGCCGAGGGCGGTACCCTCGACCTCGCGACGTTCGATCCCCTCTTCAAGGCGTCCGACCAGGCTCTCGCCCGGTTGCCGGGCATCGCGGGGCTGGGGTTCCGGGCCGCCATCGAGACCCAGGCGCGCCTGCTCGGCGAGGTGCTGCCCGAAGGTGAGCGCGTGCGTCCGGGAGCGATCGCCCGGCGTCTGCATGGCGAGGCCCTGGCCGCCGTGCAGCGCAACCGTCCGGTGCTGGAGCGGCTGGCCCGGCGCTACCGGCTGGGGGTCGTGTCGAACTTTACGGGCAACCTGCAGCCTTGTTTGGAAGAGCTTGGCCTGGCGAGATTGTTCGCTGCGGTGAGCGACTCCGCTGTGGTCGGATGCAGCAAGCCCGACCCACGCATCTTCCTCGGCACGCTGGCCACGTTGGGAGCGGGCCCGGAGCGCGCTTGGATGGTGGGGGACAACTTCGACGCGGACATTCGCGGCGCCGCGGCCCTCGGCCTGCGGACCTGCTGGCTCGCCCCGCTGGAGCGCCCGTTGCCTCGAGGGGCGGGGGTGTTGGAGGGCAACGTTCCCACGGCCCGGATCGCACGCTTCGTGGACGTCGAAAGGGTGCTCGCCTAACCGGTGCATGGGCTCATCCTCGCCGGCGGCGAGGGGTCGCGGCTCGCGGCCGGCGGGATTGCCGTCCCCAAGCCCCTGGTGGAAGTAGCGGGCCGGCCCCAGATCGTGGGCCTGCTCGAAACCTTCGCCACGCTGGGGTGCTCCAGCCTCACGTGTGCAGTTCGTGCGGATTTCCCGGCAGTGCGGCGCTTGCTTGACGGGAGGCGGTTCGGCCCGCCCCTTACAGTGGTGACCTGTCGTACGCCCTCCTCGCTGCACACCCTGGCCGAGGGGCTGCAGGGGATCGCTGCGGGGCCGGTGTTCTGCAGCATGGTGGACACCGTGATGCGGCCGGAAGATTGGGAGGCGGTCTACGGGGCGGCCGGGCGGTATCTCGAGGAGGGCGCTGAGCTCGTGCTCGCTGTGACGCCGTACGTGGATGACGAGTCTCCGGTGTACGTGAGCCGGCAGGGACACGACGTTCGCGCCGTGAGCGACGAGCCGCTCACGCCCGTGTGTGTGACCGGGGGGGTCTACGGCCTGAGCGCGGCCGCCCGTGGCGCCGCGGTGGACGCCGTCGCCCGCGGCGTGCACAAGATGCGTGCCTTCCTCAAGGCACTGGTGGCGGAGGGGCGGCGGGTGGCGGCGGTCGAAGTACCGCGCATCATCGATATCGATCGGCCATCGGATCTTCAGACTGCGAACGCGTGGCTTGCCGCGCGCGAAAGGTAAACCTTGGCCCAACTGGTCGCGATTTACCGCAGCCCGTCGTACTCGCCCCAGCAGCACCGCGTGAACGACACCGCCATCCTCGACGCCACGGTGGGGCTGCTCGAGGCCGGTGGCTGGCGCGCCATCAAGACCACGGAGCTCGAGGTCGAGCAGGGCCGCCTTCCGACGGCGGAGCTCTACCTCAACATGTGCCAGGGCTCGCTGGCGGCGGAGCAGCTCATGCCGCTCGAGTCCGACGGCATCGTCGTGGTGAACCGCCCGTCGAGCGCGTTGAATTGCCACCGCTATCGCCTCGTCCGGCGATTGGGCGACAGCACGCTGCCGTTTCCCCGGACCCTCATCCTCGCCAGCTCCGCCCCGCTTCCGTCGCCCGCTCAGCTCAGCGCCGTGAGTCCCGATCACCAGAAGCTGTGGATCAAGCGCGGTGACGTGCATGCGGAGCGTCCCGAGGACGTGGTCGCCACGACGCTCGACGCTCTCCCGGACGCGCTGCGCGCCTTCACCGCCCGCGGCATTCCCTGGGTGGCGCTGCAGGAGCACGTGCCGGGACCAGTGGTGAAGTTCTACGGCGTGACCGACGGTCGGTTCTTCAACTGGTATGGTGCGGACGCCGGGTTCGCGGGCGAGCGTCCCCAGGTGGACGAGAACCGGCTCAAGGCGCTCGCCTTCGAGGCGGCGGCGATTCTCGGTCTCGAGGTGTTCGGCGGCGACGTCGCGTTCCCGGAGCCCGACCGCCCGGTCCTGATCGACATCAACGACTGGCCCAGCTTCGCCCCGTTCCGCGAGCCGGCGGCGCGCGCCATCGCGGCCTACATCACTCATCGGTTCGCCCACCGGAAACATTCGTGACCCATACGCTGCGCAGACTCCAGATTCCCGGGCCCAAGTCCAAGGCGCTGTTCGACGCCGAAGCGCGGTACCTGGCGCCCGGCACCCAGAGCGTGGCCCTGTTCAGCCAGCTGTCGATCGAACGGGGCGAAGGCGCCGTGCTGTACGACGTGGACGGGAACCGCTACATCGATCTCCTGGCCGGCGTGGGCGTGGCGAGCCTGGGCTACGCGCATCCCAAGTACGTCGCCGCGATGCAGCGGCAGATCGCACGGGTGCATGTGGGGAGCTTCACCACGGAGCACCGGGCGGCGCTGGTCAAGCTGCTCGCCGAGCTCGCGCCCGGGGACTTGAACCGCAGCCAGTTCTACTCGAGCGGGGCCGAGGCCGTCGAGGCGGCGCTGCGGCTGGCGAAGTCGCGCACGGGGCATACGGAAGTGATAGGGTTCTGGGGCGGCTTCCACGGCAAGACCGGGGGCGTGCTCCCGGTCCTGGGATCGAGCTTCAAGCACGCGCTCGGGCCCCTGATGCCGGGGGCGTACCTCTCGCCCTACGCCGCGTGCGCCCGGTGCGCGTTCGGCAAAACCTTCCCGTCATGCGAATGGCATTGCGTCGACTTCCTGCGCAAGAAGATCGAGGTCGAGACCACCAAGGACGTGGCGGCCATCATCGTGGAGCCGATCCAGGGCACGGCGGGCAACGTCGTGCCGCCGCCGGGCTACCTGCAGCTGCTGCGCGAGCTCGCCGACGAGCTGGGCGCGCTGCTGATCTGCGACGAGATGATCACGGGGTTCGGACGCACCGGCAAGATGTTCGCCATCGAGCACGAGGGCGTTCTGCCGGACATCCTGACGGTCGGAAAAGGATTCGGAGGCGGCTTCCCGATGAGCGGCGTGATCGCGCGCGAGGAGCTCGCCTTCTCGAAGCCGTGGGCCAACCCGAGCGGCAGCTCGTCGTCGTACGGCGGCAATCCCCTGGCGGCCGCGGCGGCCCGGGTGACGGTGGAGACGATCGTCGAGGAGAACCTGGTCGAGCATGCGCGGCGGTTGGGTGACCGCATGCTCGCCGAGCTCAAGCGCTGGCCGGCGACGCTGCCGATTGTGTCCGACGTGCGGGGCCGCGGCCTGCTGCTCGGGATGGACCTCGTCGTCCCGGGTACCCGCACCCTCGTCGACAAGAAGACCGCCCGCTGGATCTTCGACACCCTGCTGTCGCGCGGCGTGCTGGCCATGATCTACAACCCCGAGGTCCGCATCAACCCGCCGCTGGTCATCGAGGAAGACCAGGCGATGGGCGCCCTCGCCATCATGAAGGACGTGCTCAGTGAAGCCACCGAACGACTTGTCGCATAAGGGACGGTCGGTCGAGGAGTGGGTGGACCTCCACTTCTTCCGGCCCATTGGCATCCGGATCGCCCGGGCGTTGCAGCCGACCGGGATCTCCGCGGATCAGGTGACCCTGTGGTCCCTCGTGATCGGCCTCGTCGCCGGCCACCTGTTCGCCTACCGGGACCACTGGACCAACCTCATCGGCTTCGGGCTCTTCATCGTGTCGGATGTGTTCGACTCGGCGGACGGGCAGCTGGCGCGGCTGCGGGGCACGTCCACCCGGTTCGGCCGGGCCCTGGACGGGATCAACGACAACCTCCGGTTCGTCAACCTGTACTTCCACCTGATGTACCGGCTCATCGCGTCGGGCTTCTGGTGGCCGGGCGCCTGCTTGCTGGTCGCGGCGGCCGGGCTCGCGCACACGTTCCAGAGCGCGGCCATCGACTTCGTGCGCAACGCATACCTCTCTATCGGAGTGGGCGGCCGCGGGGAGCTCGACCTCCCCGAGGACCTGGCCGCCGCGCCACGCGGCTCGTGGCTGGAGCGGTTCGGGGCGCGCGTGTACCGCGATTACGTCGTGCGACAGGTGCAGCTGTTCCCACGCTCGGTGAAGCTCATCCGCGCGGTGCGGCAGGGGGGAGGGGAGCGGGGGGTGTCGCCGCAGTTCCGGACGCAGTACCGCGCACGGCAGGACGCCGTGCTGCCGCTGTGCGCCTGGCTGGGGCAGAACATCCGCTTCGTCGTGCTGGGAGTCGCGGGAGTGCTCGCGCGCCCGTCCGCGTTTCTGTGGACCGAGGCGGTGTGGATGAGCCTGGTGCTGGTGGTGTTGCTGTGGATGCACGAGTGGAACGCCACCGCGCTGGGCGGCCTGCTCGACGCGGAGCACAATGCCTACGCCCGCGTCACCTGAGCCGCGGCGCTACCGCGGTGCCCTGATCGGGGCCGGGGGCATCGCGCGGCAGTCCCATCTCCCCGCGTTGCGTAGTGCCCCCGCGCTCCGTGCCCGCGTGGATGTCGTCGCCGTCGTGGACAGCGCGCCCGGGATTCCGCCGGTGGACGGGATCCCATTGCTGCGCGACCGTGCGGCGTTGCGCGACCTTGCCCCGCTCGACTTCATCGACATCTGCACCCCCACCTCATCCCATCTCGAGCTCACCGTGTGGGGACTGGAGCAGGGGTACCACGTGGTGTGCGAGAAACCGGTGGCGCTCACCCGCGCCGAGGCCGCGCGGATCGGCGCGGCGTCCCGGGCGAGCGGCCGCATCGTGATGCCGTGTCACCAATACCGCTTCAACCCGGTGTGGCAGCGGGTGAAGGAGTGGCTCGCCGCCGGAGCGATCGGTCGCTGGCACCTGGCGGAGTTCTCGGTGCACCGGCTCGCGGCCGACCCCGGGCGCGAGGCGGGGAGCCGGCCGTGGCGCGGCACCAGCGCGACGGGACGCGGCGGCGTGCTGCTCGACCACGGCACGCATCTCGTCTATCAGCTCCTCGACGTCGCCGGCATGCCGGCCGCGGTGAGCGCCTGGACGGGGCGGCTGCGGCACGCGGGCTACGACGTCGAGGACACGGCGGCCCTGCGGTTCGAGTATCCCGACCGATTCGCGACGATGTTCTTCACCTGGGCAGGGCGGACCCGCGAGAACCGCATCCGCTTTGTCGGGGACTCAGGGATGATCGAATGGGTGGACGGTGAGCTGCGGCTCGAGCGGGACGGCGCCGTCGAGCGGCTGGACTTCGCGGCCGAGCTCGAGAAGACGGCCTATCACCGCTGGTTCGCGTGCCTGTTCGAGACGTTCGTCGCCACCCTCGACTCGGGCGACGCGGGCACCCGATTCCTGGACGATATCGGGCGTGTGGCGAGCGTCGTAGAGCACGCCTACGCGGCGGCCCGGAGCGGCGCGACCGTGGCGATCCCGGACGGCGTGTGAGTCGTCGGCTCCAGGCCCTGCTGTTCGTCGTCGGCTCCGCGGTGTTCGCCTATCTGGTGGCACGCATCGGAGTGGGCACGCTGCTCGCGGACGCGCGGCGGACAGGTTGGATGTTCATCCCGATCATGCTGCTGTACGGCGCGGTATGCGCGTGCAACGCCGGCGCGTGGCGGCTCGTGATGGCGGGCGAGCCGAGTCGGCCGCCGTTCTGGCGCGCCTGGGCGATCACCGTGGCCAGTTTTTCGCTCAACTTCATGACCCCGCTCGTCAACGTGGGGGGCGAGCCGTTCAAGATCGCCGCCGTCGCGCCGTGGTTGGGCCTGCGGCGCGCCGCCGGGTCGGCGGTGATCTATCAGATGCTCCACACCTTCGGCATGCTGCTGAGTTTTCTCACGGCGGTGGTACTCGGGCTGATCTTCCTGCCCCACACGCCGTTGATCGTCGTGCTCCTGGCCACCGCGTTCGTCGTGCTCGCCGCGCTCACGCTCCTGCTCCTCACGGGACATCGACGGGGCATGCTCGCGGGCGCGCTCGACCTGCTCCACCGCGTTCCGCTGCTCGGCCGGCTGGCCCGGCGGCTCGAGCCGACGCGGGCCACGCTCGCCTCGATGGACGAGCAGATCACCCAGTTCTACCATGCGAGCCCACGCCGCTTCCTCGAAGCGTTGGCGCTCGAGTACGCCAGCCGCTGCCTCTTCATGGCCGAGTACCTGCTCATCGCGTGGTCCGTGGGACTCGACATCGGCTACGCCCGGGCGTACGTCATCGGCGGCCTGTCGCAGCTCGTCCAGAACGTGCTGTTTGTCGTGCCGTTCGAAGCGGGCACGAAGGAAGGCGCGCTCTACCTCCTGTTCCAGCTGCTGGGCCTCGACCCGGCGCTCGGCGTGTATACCGCCATCGTGAGCCGGGTGCGCGACCTCGCGTGGATCGGAGCGGGCGTCGGCCTGGTCTGGCTCTCGGGGCGCCGGGCGGCGCCGGCCGGAGCCGCCGCGCCGTGACGGTCTTCACGCACTTCCTCGCCACCACGCTGGGCGTGCAGGCGATGGGACTCGAAGGGCGCGACAAGGTGCTCGCCTACGCGTTCGGGATGGGTGTCGACATCGACCACGTCGTCAAGGCGCCGTTCTACCTGCGCGCCGTGGGGCTGCGGGACAAGCGCGGCTACTACTGGCGCTCGTCGCTGCAGGAGCCGGTCGCGCTCCTGTGGATCGTGCCGCTGTGCGTGTTTCTCGGCAGCGTGGTGCCGATGCTGTTCTTCGCGATCCACGTCGCCATGGATTACAGCGTGCGCTTCGAGAAGATGCCGCTCTACCCCTACTCCACGTGGGTGACTCGCGGGTGGCTCGGCACGATTCCCGACCGGCTCAAAGAGGGCACACTGTTCGTGCTGCTCCTCGCCGGCTTGGCGGCCCTGTACTGGTACCGTCACCGTGTTTGATTTCGCGCCGGCGGTCGGCCGGGGCGGCGACCGCTTGATCCAGCCGCTCCTGCGGTTCTGCCACGAGACCCTCGGCTTGTCGCCGGTGCAGGTGACGTGGGCGGCGTTCGGCGCGAGCGCGGCCGCCGGCGTGGCCGTGGCGGCGGGACGTCTGGGCTGGGGGCTGGCCCTCATGGCGCTGGGGCAGGTCCTCGACGCGATCGACGGCGGGATCGCCCGGGCGTATGGGCTCACATCGGCCGCCGGGCGGCGGCTCGACACGCGGCTCGACCGCGCGTCCGAGGCCGCGGTGTTCGCGGGGCTCGGGTGGGCGGGGCTGGTCTCGTGGCGGCTCGTGCTGCTCGCGCTGGCCGCGATCCTGCTCATGACGAGTATCGCCGATCGCTCGAACCTGGACCCCGGGGTCAAGCGGATCGCGCTCTACTTCGGCCTGTGGCTGCCGTACCCGCTCATTTTCCGCGTGATTTTCTTGGTGAATCTGACGGCGTACGTGGTGGGGTTGCTGATCATCGACTGCCGGTTTCAACGGAAGATGGACGCGCTCGGTGGCGACCTCGACACGGTCGCCTCGCGGGCGGCGGCGCTCCCCGGCTAGGCCCGGCCGGTTTCGAGCCCGCGCTCGCCGAGGGTCGCCGGCGCGGCGGCGGGCGCGGTCGCGTAGTAGACGGTGTGCGAGGCGAGCACCGCGCCCGCGACGATCAGGCCCGCGACCGCATCCACCGCGTAGTGAAACTGCCCGTACACGACCGACAGCACCAGCCCGATGGTGAAGGGCGCCAGCACCAGCCCCAGGCGGCGCCAGTACCGCAGCGCGCACACGGCGGCCACGACCGCAGCCGCGACGTGCGACGAGGGAAACGCCGCGCCCCACGAGTCGCCGCGGTCGAGCAGCCACTGCGTCGCCCGCGCGGGCCACACGCCCGTCGCCCTGTTGTGCGCGAGATCGAAGGCATAGCGCGGCCCCGCCACGGGAAAGAAGAGGAACACCACGTAACACAGATAGAAGGTGATCATCACCGCGAAGATCGTGCGCCGCGCGGCGGCGCGCCGCCCGCTCAGCCACAGGCCGAGCGGCGACGAGTACAGGATGGCGTAATACGCGAGATAACAGCCGTGCAGAAACCACGAGAGCAGTGGATTCGGCATCTCGCGGATCCAGCGATACGAAAGCTGCGAGCCGAAGGCCCACAGCTCGAGCCGCTGGACGACCAGGTCGTGCTGATACGCGAGATCCACGTTCAGGACGCCGACCTCCGCGTACAATCCGCCCAGGAGCAGCATCGGGTACCAGTCGCCCAGGAACTGACCGGCGGGGCCCGCCTGCCGCGCGGCGGGGGCGATCAGCACCAGGACCACGATCAAACCGTGGGCGGTCAGCAGCAGGTTCCAGCCGGCGTGGTCGTGGCCCGAAAACGCCAGGACCGCCGCCGTCGCGAAGGCGATATAGACGAGGGTAACGACGTCCACGGCGGTGAGGCGTTCCACGACGCCACGACGCAACGTGGCAAGCAGCGTCGTGAAACGTGGCGTCCTGGCGTCGTGTGACGGGCTCACAGCCACCCCTCGTTGCGGTACCACTGCGCGGTTCGTCGCAGTCCGGTTTCGAGATCGGTGTCGGGCCGCCATCCCGTGTCACGCATCAGCGCGTCGGGGCGGCAGGTCCATGCCGGGGCGAGAAACTCGGCCGCCTTGTCCGACGAGAGCAGTGTCGCCCGACCCGCCAGGTGGGCGACCGACCCGATCGTCCACAATAACGCCCGCACCAGCGGGGCGGGCAGGGGGACGATACGCGGCTCCCGGCCGACCGCGCGCCCGATTGCCCGCACCAGGCCGCGGCTCGTGGTCAGCGCGGGGTGCGCGGCGTAGTACACGCGATTCGCCGCCGCCGGCGCGACGGCCGCCACCAGCGCGCTCGCGAGATCTCCCGCATAGATGACCGACAGCTCCTGGGATCCGTCACCGAACACCGGGCCGAGCCCGTGCCGCGTCAGCTTGAACAGCTTGAGCATCTCGCGATCGCGCTCGCCGTACACGGCCGGCGGGCGCACGATGGTCCAGGGAAACGCCATCGCCCGCACCAGGACCTCCGCGGCGAGTTTGCTCTGGCCGTACGGCGTGACCGGCGACGGCGGGCGCGTCTCATCGACGGGCGCCCCCGGCTGGGTCGGGCCGGCGGCCGCGAGCGAGGACACCAGCACGAAGCGCCGCGGCGGGCGCTGGGACGCCGCTTCCAGCACATGCGCCGTGCCGTCGCGGTTGGCCTGCATGAACTCGTCCAGACCACGTGCGCTGATGCGTCCCGCGACGTGATAGATCACGTCCGCGCCCGCGCACCCGTCGCGCAGCGCGCCCGCGTCGTCCAGGTCGCCGTGCACCATCCGGACGTCCGTCCATCCCAGCGCCCGCGCTCGGGCCGGCGTACGGACCAGGCACGTCACCGCGTCGCCGCGGGCGCGGAGGGCCTGCACCAAATGCGCCCCGACGAAACCCGTCCCGCCGGTGACGAACGTCTTCACAGCGGCTTGTCGTAGATCCGGTACGTCTTGTACGGGTGAAACCCCAGCTGCAGGGCGCCGTTCACCATGGGGACGTTGTCCTCGAGGATCCAGCCCCCTTCGCCCCAGTGGTAGCCGTGGATGGCGCCCTTGGTCCAGATCCAATGGTACATCAGCGCGTCCACCCCGCTCATCCGGTACGGCTTCACGGTGCCGAGCAGGAGGATGCGGCAGCGATGAATCTTGCGCGCATACCAGAGGATTTTCGGCAGTCCGTACAAGCGCCCCGAGGGGTTGTGCTTGAGGGCGACATTGAAATCGGGGAGGGCGACGGCGAATCCGATCACCTCGCCCTGCCGCTCCGCGAAGCACACCAGGTCGGGCTCGACGATCGGCTTGAGCTGCTTGGCCAGGTGGTCGATTTCGGCGTCGGTGAGGGGAACGAACCCCCAGTTTTTCTCCCACGCCTGATTGTAGAGCGCCTTGACCAGCTCGACCTCCTGCTTGAACCGCTTCATGTTCAACGGCCGCAGCGTGATGTTCTTGCGCTCCGCGATCACTTTGGCCGCGCGCGCGATCCGCTCGGGCATGCGGGCGTTGGGGCTCTCGAAGGCGAGCAGGTCTTTCGTCTTGGCGAATCCGTAGCCGTCGTGCAGGCCGACGTAGTACGGCGGGTTGTGCGGCATCATCAGGGTCGGCGGCGTGTCGAAGCCGTCGACCAGGAGCCCGCACTCGTCGTTGATCGAGGGACTCATGGGCCCGCGCATGACCCGGAGACCGCGCCCCCGCAGCCAGGCGGCCGCCGCGTCGAACAACGCCCGGGCCACCCCGGGGTCGTCGATGCTCTCGAAGAAGCCGTAGAAGCCGACACGGTCGCCGTGTTCACGCGTATGCGCGTCGTTCTTGATGGCCGCGATCCGTCCGACCGTGCGCCCGTTGGCCCGCGCCAGGAAGTACTGCGCCTCGGCATGCTGGAAGAACGGGTTCTTGCCCGGCGTGAGCAGGGTACGGACGTCCATCCGCAGCTGCGGCACCCACAGCCGGTCGCCGCGATAGTGGTCGTAGGGGAAGGCGATGAACTGCGCGAGACCGCGCCCGTCCGTGACGGGCGCGATCTCCGGAAGGCTCAGATGACCCCCAGCTCTTTGCCGAGCCGGGCGAACACCTCCAACGCATGGTCGATCTGCTGCGACGTGTGCGTCGCCATCAGGCTGGTGCGCAGCCGGCATTGCGACGGCGGCACGGCGGGCGGCACCACCGGGTTGGTGAACACCCCCGCTTCGAACAGCTTCCGCCAGAACAGGAAGGTCTTCTCGAGCGGGCCGATGAGCACCGGCACGATCGGCGTCTCGGTCGGGCCGATGTCGAAGCCGATCGACCGAAGGCCCGTCTGCAGCCGGCGCGTATTCTGCCACAGGCACTCGCGCCGCTCGGGCTCGCGCTGCAGGATGTCGAGGGCGGCGAGTACGCCCGCGGTGTTCGCCGGCGGCAGCGCGGCCGTGAAGATGAGTGGCCGGGAGTTGTGCTTCAGGAAGTGGATCACGTTCTCCGAGCCCGCCGCGAAGCCGCCGATCGAGGCGAGCGACTTGGAGAAGGTCCCCACGATGATGTCCACGTCGTCGGTGAGGCCGAAGTGCGCCGCCGTGCCGTCGCCGCGGGGTCCGAGCACGCCCACGGCGTGGGCGTCGTCGAGCGCCAGGGCCGCGCCGTACTTCTGCGCGATCTTGAGCAGGTTGGGCACGTCGGCGATGTCTCCCTCCATGGAGTAGATGCCGTCGACGATGACCATGATCCCGGTGCCCGCCGCCACCTGCTGCAGTTTGCGCTCGAGCTGCGCCAGGTCGCCGTGGTTGAAGCGCACGGTCTCGCCGTGGGACATCTTGGCGCCGTCCACGATCGACGCATGGTCGAGCTTGTCGAGGAACACCACGTCGCCCCGGCCCACCAGCCCCGAAATGAGCCCCAGGTTCGCCTGATAGCCGGTCGAGAAGACCAGGCACGCTTCCTTCCCGAAGAACTGCGCCAGCTCGTGCTCGAGGCGCTCGTGCAGATCGAGCGTGCCGTTCAGGAGCCGGCTGCCGGTGCAGCCCGACCCGTAGCGCTCGAGCGCCTGCTTGGCCGCCGCGAGCACGGCCGGATGATGGGTGAGCCCCAGGTAGTTGTTGGAGCCCATCATGATCCGCTCTTTGCCTTCGATGACGACGACCGTGTCTTCCGAGTGGGAAATGGGGCGGAAGTACGGATACAAGCCCACAGCCTGCAGCTCCCGGGCCTTGGTGAAGCTCTTGCACTTATCGAACAATGCGACGTGCTGCAGGGTCTCGGTGTTCACGGGGCCCCCAGGGCGGTGATGGGAAAATGCAGCCTACATGCTAGTGATGGTGACCTAAAACCGCAAGGGTACGAGAGATGCGACGCGTCAGCGCCAGCTCCCCGCGCTACGTAAGTTGAGGACGATGCGCCCGCTGGCAGTGGCGATCACGCTGTGGACCGTCGCCGCCCGACCGGCGGCGGCGCAAGTCCCTTATCGTGTGAGCGCGTGGGACGCCGCGTCGGTATTGGCGGCGGGCGGCCTGTCTATCATTCCCGAGGCCGCGGGGCTGCCCCCCGGCGCGCCGCCCTGCGCGCCGTGCGACCCCGCCTCGCTGCCCCGCATCGATCACGCGGCGCTGCACACCTTCTCGGGGTCCGCCGGGACGGCGAGCAGCGTGCTGCTCGCCGGCGTGGTCGCCGGCTCGGGCCTCGCGTCGCTCGCGGGGGCGACGCCGGCTCAGGTGCGCGGCCATGCGGCGGTGTACGCGAACGCACTCGCCTGGTCGCTCGCGACGTCGCAATGGCTCAAGGTGCTCGCCCACCGCAGCCGGCCGGTCCTCTACACGGCCGACGCTGCCGCAGCGGCGTCCGATCGGGACAGCCGGCGCTCGTTTCCCTCGTCGCACGCCACGCTCGCCTTCGCCGCCACCACGGCGTACGTCGTGATGGCGGGGCGCGAGCGGTTGCCACACCGCACCCGTAGCGCCGTTTTGCTGTATGCCGCGGCGTTGGGCGTCGCGGCGCTGCGCGTATCCGCGGGCCAGCATTTTCCGACGGACGTCGCGGGCGGGGCGGCGCTTGGCGCGGGCATCGGCTGGCTGGCGGCGCGCGTACACCCTACCGGGCCATGACGTGAGCCAGCAGCTCCCCCGCGTCATGCGGTTGCGCGACGTGGTGCTGTTCAACATCAGCGCCATCGTGGGGCTGCGCTGGCTCACCACCGCGGCGAGCCAGTTCGGACTCGCGAGCCTGCTCCTGTGGCTCGTGGCCATGGTCGTGTTCTTCCTGCCGTCGGCCGTGGCGGTGCGCGAGCTGGCCGATATCGATCCGGCGGCGGGCGGGATCTATCGCTGGGTCCGCCGGGCGTTCGGACCGCTGCACGGCTTCGTCGCGGGCTGGGGGTACTGGGTCAACAACCTGTTCTACTTTCCCTCGCTCCTGGTGGCGACCGCGGCGATCGCCGCGTACGCCGCCGGCCCGCGCTTCGTCCACCTGGGCGACGACACCGTCTTCATCGGGGTCGTCTCCCTCGCCGGGCTGTGGCTCGCGGTGGGCATGAACGTGGTCGGCCTGCGGGTGGGCAAGCAGCTGCAGAATCTCGGCGGCTACGGCACGTGGCTTCCGGCGCTGCTGTTCGTGCTGCTCGCGCTGTGGTCGCTGGTGACGCGCGGCGGCGCGACTCCATTCACCCCCCGCGCCCTCCTGCCCGCGACCCTCGACTTCCAGTCCATCTATCTGTTCGCCACCATGACCTTCGGTCTCGCCGGCCTCGAGCTCGCGCCCACGTTGGGGGACGAGATCTACGACGCCGCAGCGACGCTGCGTCGTGGGGTTCTCGTGTCGGGTGTCGCCATCGTCGCCATGTACGTGTTCGGCACCGCCGCGATGCTCGTGGCGCTGCCGCGGGAGACGGTCAGCATCACCAACGGCATGCCGCAAGCCACGGCCGCCCTGGTGCAACGGCTCGGCGCGCCCGGCTGGCTGGCGCCGCTCGCCGCGATCGTCGCGATCCTGCTGGTGCTCGGCAATCTGGGAGGTGTGGGCGCGTGGCTCGCCGGCTCGGCGCGGCTGCCCTACGTCGCGGGCGTCGATGGCGCGCTGCCGCCGGCGTTCGGGCGGATCCATCCTCGCTGGCAGACGCCACACGTCGGCTTGTTGATCCAGGGCGGGATCGCGACGGCGTTCGTGATCGCGAGCCTCGTGGGCTCGACCGTCAAGAATGCCTATCTCGTGCTCACGCAGACCACCATCGTTCTCTTCTTCATTCCCTACATCTATCTGTTCGCGGCCTACCTGCGGCTGCGCCGTGAGCGAACCGCCACCAGCGCGCTGATCGGCAGCGTCGGTCTTACGGCCGTGGTGGTTTCCATCGTGTTGGGCTTCGTCGCCCCCGCCGACGAGGCCTCTCCCTGGCTCTACCGGGCCAAGGTCGTGGGAGGGGTGATCGGATTCATGCTGCTCGGGGTAGTACTCGCGAAGCGGGGCGTGAGGCACACCACCGCCGCTCCCTCGGCCGCGCCCTAGATTGGAGCGTCGCGTCCATCCCTCGAGAACCCGGGAGTTCCGCGTGAAGGCTCGACACACGCTGTTGTTGACCGTGGTGGCCGTCGTCTGCCTGCCGGGCGCCGGCCGATCGCAGCAGGGCCCACCGCGCGTGCGCCGCGAGATTCCCGGGTTCGATTTCCGCAAGGACGGCGTGTGGCGCAAGCAGGCGCGGGCCGTGCGCAGCGCCCGCCAGCAGTTGCTGCGGCAGCGGAACTTTCCGGCGTTGAACGCGCCGCTCGCGACCGGGGGACGCGCTCCCCGGGTGCAGGGCGCGCCGCTCGCGGCGGGGCCAGTCGTGTCCGGCGTCCTGCGCGTCCCCGCCATCCTGTTCAGGTTCAAGAACACCCCGGCCAGCGAAATCCGTCCCGCGAGCCAGTTCGACGATGTCTTGTTCGCGCCGTCGCCCACCGGCGCCTCCGCCGGCCGCCCGTACACCTACGCGTCGTACTACGCGGAGCTGTCCAACGGCTTGTTGGCCGTGCAGGGGAAGACGTATGGGTACGCGGCGCTCGACTCCAATGAGGTGACCTACACCGGCGTGCCCGGCACGTGCACGAGGAACCCGTACGCCGGCTCCACCGACTGCAACGGTCTGTGGTCGAACAGCGCGCTCGCGCGCATGCAGGCCGGGCTCATCCAGGCGCTGGGCAAGCTGGACAGCCAAATCGATTGGACGCAATACGACAGCGACGGCGACGGCTTCGTCGATCTGGTGGCGTTCATGCAGCCGGCGCTCGACGGAGCGTGCGGCCCGAAAGGCAACAATCATCTGTGGTCGCACCGGTACGCCCTCGGTCCCTACCGGACGCACTCGACGACGGTCGTGAACGGTCAGACCGTCAACGTCAAGGTCGCCGACTACATCCTGGAGAGCGGAGTCGGCGGCGCGAGCGGGTGCGATACCACTGCGATCATGCCGATCGGCACGGTGGCGCACGAAACCGGACACGGATTCGGGCTCCCCGATCTGTACGACACCGACGGCTCGAGCGAGGGGGTGGGCGAGTTCAGTCTGATGGGGAGCGGGAACTACACGTCTCCGTCCAGTCCGTCGCGCATGGATGCGTGGTCGCTCAACGAGCTTGGCTGGGTGATCGTCACCCCCCTGACCACCGGCGGGCCGTACACGTTCGGACCGGCGAAACCGGGCGTGGACACGGCGCTGTTCGTCCCCGTCGGCGGATCGAACCCGCGCGGCGAGTACTTTCTGCTGGAAAACCGCCAGGGCGTGCTGTCGGACGGCGCGATGATTCGATACCACTGCCAGGTCTGGTACGCCTCCGCGAATCCACCCACGTCGTGCGGCGGCGGCTTGATCGTCTGGCACGTGGACTCGGCGCAGCTGGCCGACGGTCGCGACACACCGGGCCCGAACAGTGACTTCAACCATGTGAACGTGGGCTCGATCCACGGCCTCGACCCGGTCCAGGCGGATGGATTCGGCAACCTCGACGCGGACCCCGCGACTCGCTGCTATCCGGGGGCGCCGTTCGTCGGCTGCTCGGATCGCGGCGACGCGGGCGATCTGTATCCCGGCACGACCGGGAACGCGACGCTCTCCATCACTACGCTGCCGAGCGACGGCCTCAACTCGGCCGGCTGCCCGGGCTTCAGCCTCGACACGATCAGCCAGGTCGTGCCCAATGGGGCGGTCCGCTTCGTGTTGAACACGAGCCCCCAGTCGCTGGCCGTCACCACTGCGCCGCGGCTCGCCGCGGGCCAATGGGGCTACTCCTATAACACGGTGTTGAGCGCTGCCTGTGGTGGCGGGACCTACGGGTGGAGCGTCACGGCCGGCACACCGCCGCCGGGCCTGTCCTTGTCACCGGGCGGCGTGTTGAGCGGGTGGCCCACCGACACGGGCGCCTACACCTTCCAAGTCAGCGTGACCGACGGGACGCAGACGGCGGCGCGCGGGATGACGCTCCACGTGGGCGAGCCGTCTCTCACACTGCAGCAAGTCGTGAATCTCGAGTTCCAGGGCCCCATTGCCGCGAATGGCGACCAGACGCGCTACCTCGATCTGCAAGGCAATCGTAACGACATGTTCGACATCGGCGACTTCCTGCGCTGGCTGGTGCGCACCGGGCAGGTGGCACCGGCGGGCCCGGCCGTCACCGCGAGGGCACGACCATGAAACGACATCTGGCGGCGTTCGGCGTGGCCCTGGCAATCGCCGCGGGCGGATGCAGTGAAGCCGCCTCCCCGGCCTCGGTGATCCTCTCCGCCCAGCTCGCCAACGCGGGAGCGACGGACCGCGCGATGCTGGTGGAGATCGTCGGAGCCGACACGAGTGCGCATATCGACAGCGTGCTGGCGCCGGCCGGGTCCAGCTATCGGCTGTTCACGCACCGGCTGTCGGCCACCCAGTGGCGTGCTATCGTCACGGGAAGCGTGTCCAATGGAGCGTTGCTGCGCCTCGCCGTGCCCCGCACCAGCCGGGCGAGCGCGTACACAGCGGCGATTCTGGACGTCGCAGACGCCTCGTTCGCCACGGTAGCACCGGGAAGCCGGGCCGTCACGATTGCCCCGTAGCGATCGCGGCGCACCCGCCAGCTAGCACGGCGAACGCCGGGGTGCCGTCGGGAAGACGCAATCCAACGATCGCGACCCGGCCGGCCTGCGCCGCCCAGCGCGCGAACGCGCCCGCGGCCGCCGGGGCGCTCGCATGGCGCGTCACGTACAGCGTGTAGGGATTCGTGAGCGCCGTGTCGGCCACGAACAGGATCCGCAGGCTCAAGTCCCGGAGTTTTCCAAGGGTGGGGAGATCGGCCAGGGCGTATGCGTCGCGCTCGTCGGCGAGGTGGAGGGTGGCGGCCTGATCGGCCCCCGACTCGATACGCCAGCGAGAGGCCGGCGTCACCCCGGCCGCTTGCCACAGGGCCAGCTCCTTCACATGCGTTCCGGACGAATCGCCGCGCGACACGAACCGGGCGCCCGCGGCGGCGATGCGGCGGAACGCGGCGGCGGCGGAGGGGGCTGCGGCCACACGCGCGGGATCCGCCGCCGGCCCGACGATCGCGAACCGGCTCGCGACGAGCGGGCAGCGGAGCATGGCGAGCCCGGGTGCGACCAGCAGGCGCCGCTCCAGCGCCGGCGCATGCGTGATCACGACGTCGAGATCTCCGTTGGCCGCGGCGCGCAGGATCTGTCCCGAGGGCGCCACGACGGTCGTGAAGCGAGGGCCCGTCCAGAGCGACTCGAGCACGGCGAGGGCGCCGGATTGCTGGACGGTGTACGTGGTGCCGAGCCGCAGCGGGGCAGGAGCTGGCTGGCATGCGATCACCATCACGCACACGACGGTCAGGGGTCTCACGCTGGAGAATCTGGCCGTGGGGGTACGGGAAAGGCAAAGGCTAGACGCGCAGACGCACCGGGGAGAGCAGCTGCGAGAGGACAGGTAGACCTGCCCCCCCTGGACGCTGTTCACCGCTGCGCGTCTGTGCGTCTGCTCTCGCTTTGCTACATTACTAGCCGTGCCAGGGGCGGTAGCTCAGCTGGGAGAGCACCTGGTTTGCAACCAGGGGGTCGTGGGTTCGAATCCCATCCGCTCCACGTTTTCCGGAGGTGGTGACGTGGGTCTCACGACGAGGGGTGTTGTGCCGGGGTGGCTGGCGCTCATCCTGCTGGCCGCCGGTGCCGCACACGCGCAAACGGCCGCCGTCCCCGCGCGGCCGAGAGGATGGCATCCCATGGACTTCAAGAAGGCGAGCGACGGCGACCTGCGGCGCACGCTCACGCCGCTGCAGTACGAGGTGACGCAGCGCGACGCGACCGAGCGGGCGTTCAACAACGAGTACTGGGACAACCACCAGCCCGGGATCTACGTGGACGTCGTCTCGGGCGAGCCGCTCTTCAGCTCCCTCGACAAGTTCGATTCCGGCACCGGGTGGCCCAGCTTCACGAAGCCGCTCGAGTCCGGCAATATCCGCGAGAAGTCGGACCGCTCCCTCTTCATGGTACGCACCGAGGTCCGCTCGGCGCACGCCGATTCGCACCTCGGGCACGTGTTCGACGACGGACCGCCCCCGACCGGATTACGCTACTGCATGAACTCCGCCGCGCTGCGGTTCATTCCGCTCGAGCGGCTCGAAGCGGAGGGGTACGGGCAGTTCCTCCCGCTCTTCGCGGCGGCCAACACGCATCGCCCCTGACCGTGCGGCCCGCCGACTGGCTCCCCCTGCTCGGCGACATCGCCGACCGCGCCGACGAGATCGCCCTCGCGTTCTTCGGCACGACGCGGTTGCGCGTCGACGAGAAAGCCGACGCCAGTCCCGTCACCGAAGCCGACCGGGCGATCGAGACGATGGCCCGGGCGCTCGTGCGGGAGCGGCAGCCGGCCCTGGGCGTGCTGGGGGAGGAGCAGGGTGAGGTGGCGGGCGCGGCCGGCACACGGCTCATCATCGATCCCATCGACGGCACGCGCAACTTCGTGCGCGGGATTCCCGTATTCGCCACGCTCCTGGCGATCGAAACGGACGGCGACGTGGTCGCCGGAGTCGTCAGCGCTCCCGCGCTGCACGCGCGCTGGCGTGCCGCGCGCGGCGCCGGGGCGTTTCGCGACGCGCGCCGTCTCCGGGTGTCGGGCGCGCGTTCGCTCGGCGACGCGCTCTTGTTCCACGGCAATCTCGGTCTCCAGGAGGGTGGCCCGCCACCCGGCTTCGCGCAGCTGGTCGGCCGCATCGGCCACACGCGGGGGTTTGGAGACTTCTATCAGCACGTGCTGGTGGCGGAGGGCGCCGGAGACGTCGCGATCGATCCCGTGATGCATCCCTGGGACGTCGCCGCGCTGCAGGTGATCGTAGAAGAGGCCGGCGGCCGCGCCACCGGCCTGGACGGTGAGCGCTCGATCTCCGCCGGAAGCCTCGTGAGCTCGAACGGCGCCCTGCACGAGGTGACCTTGGACACGCTGTCCCGCGCCACGGAAGGAGTCGCATGATCGGTGGACGTTACTGGGCGGCGCTGGGGCTCGCCGCGACCGTCGCCGGTGTCGCCGGCCTTGCCCTCGCGGCGCCGTCGCCGGGACCGGAAGTGGTCGTGTACAAGAGCCCGACCTGCGGCTGCTGCAAGAAGTGGGTGGAGCACGTGCAGGCCGCGGGATTCCGGGTGACGGTGCACGACACGTCCAGCCTCGCCGGCGTCATGGAGCGCTACGGCGTGCCCCGCAAGCTGACCGCGTGCCACACGGCCATTGTGGACGGCTACGTCGTCGAAGGACACGTTCCCGCCGATGTGATCCAACGCCTGCTCAAGGAGCGGCCGGAGATCGCGGGCGTCGCCGTTCCGGGCATGCCGGCGGGGTCGCCGGGGATGGATACCGACATGCCGGCGCGGTATTACATCCTGACCTTCGACAAGAACGGCACCACCTCGGTGTTCGGCGCGCGGTGACGCCTTTCCCCGAGCCGTCGGACGTCGATCCGCCCGATGACGAGGACTTCCCGCTCGGCGACGGCACCGCCGAGAGCGAGGTGCTGGTCGTGTGTCCGCACTGCGGGGAGGCCAATGAGCTCGGCCTCGACCCGGGAGGGGGATCGGTGCAGGAGTACGTGGAGGACTGCCAGGTTTGCTGCCGTCCCTGGCGGGTCACCGTGCGCTACGCCGAGGACGGCACGGCCGACGTGTTCACCGAGGCGCTGGACGAGTGAAACGCGGGGGCCGCGACCCCCGTAGGACGCCTGATCCTCCACCGCACGGGACCGCCGTGACGACCGGATTCCGCCGTGTCTGCCTCGTCATTGCTTCTCTCTCCACCCCCCTCGTCGCGCAGGACTCGAGCGCCACCGGTCACTTCCACGTCGGGCTCACGGTTCACGATTGGGGCATCAGCATCGGGAACGCTCCGCGGGTGAACGGGCTGCGCATCAACATCCAGGACGCCGGGCTGGAGCGCGTGAACGGGATCAACGTCACGTTGTGGAAGCCGCGTGACCCGCTCAGCGGCACGGTCAACGGCCTCCAGGTGGGTCTGGTCCCGGGCTCACAGATCGTGAGCGGCATCGCTCTGGGCGTCGGCGGCGTCGTGGCCGAGCGACGTGCACGGTGGGTCACCGTGGGCGGGCTGGGCGCCGTGTCGAACGGCGACTTCAGCGGCCTCGTCGTTGGGGGCCTCGGCACCGTCGCGAACCGCGACATCAGCGGTATCGCCCTGGGCGGTCTCGGGACCGTGGCGAACCGCCGCATCACGGGCGTCGCCGTCGCCGGCCTCGGCACGGTCGCGAATGAAGACATCGTCGGCGTGGCGATCGCGGGCCTCGGCACGGTCGCCAATCGTGACATCACGGGCGTGGGCGTCGCCGGGCTCGGCCTCGTCGCCAACGACGCGGTCCGCGGGCTCGCCGTCGGCGGTCTCGGCACGGTGGCGAACGGCTCGATCAGCGGTATCGCGATCGGAGGCCTTGCCGTGGTCACGAACGGCCGCCTCACCGGTGTCGCGATCGGGGGGCTGGCGGTCGTGGCGAACGCCGCGGTGCGCGGGATCGGGATCGCCGGATACACGGTGGACAGTCACGCGCTCACGGGTGTGTCCGTCAGCGCGTACAACCGGGTGCGCGGCCCCCAGCGCGGGCTGACAATCGGACTCTATAACTCCGCGTACGAGCTGCACGGCGTCCAGGTCGGCGTCCTGAACCGGGCGAAAAACAACCGGGCGCCGTTCAAGATCCTCCCCCTGGTCAACCTCCACCTCTAAACGACGAGGGGTCAGGCACGCCTTCCTGACCCCTCGTTGCTGTTCACCCCTATCCGTCTGCGCGTCTAGCCGTTGCTCGTCCTATTTTCTGGCTGCCTCGTATCTCTTCCCCACCTCTGGCCAGTTGACCACGTTCCACCACGCCGCCACATAGTCCGGCCGGCGGTTCTGGTACTTGAGGTAGTACGCGTGCTCCCACACATCGAGCCCGAGGACGGGAATCTTGCCGTCCATGAGCGGGCTGTCCTGGTTCGCCGTGCTGAACAGCTCGAGCTTGCCGCCCGCGAGCGCGAGCCACGCCCAGCCGCTGCCGAAGCGGCCCGTGGCGGCGCTCGCCAGCTGCTCTTTGAACTTGGTGAAGTCCCCGAAAGTCTTCTTGATCGCATCGGCGAGCGCGCCGCTCGGCTCTCCGCCCCCGCCCTTGCCGGCCGACGCCATGATCGTCCAGAACAGCGAGTGGTTGTGATGGCCCCCGCCGTTGTTGCGTACCGCCGCGCGGATATCCTCGGGGATGCCGTTGATCCCGCGCAGCAGATCCTCCAGTGTCTTCTTCTGCAGCTCGGGATGCTTGTCGAGCGCGGCGTTCAAGTTGTTGACGTACGCCTGGTGATGTTTCCCGTGGTGGATCTGCATGGTCTGGGCGTCGATATAGGGTTCCAGCGCCCCGAAATCGTACGGCAGTGGCGGCAGGGTTTGCGCCATGGTCCGCTCCTTCGCGGTCTGACCGGTCGTCCGATCCTTCACGCTCTGTGCCATAGGTCGGCCACTCCTTTCGCTGCGGGGTGGCGGGCCGCGGGAAAGATGCACGGCCAGCGTGCCGATTTCAAACCGACACGCCCGCGGGTTGCCCGCCGAGTCGTACCCGATGACATTGTGTACTGTCGTAACCCCGAGGGCACGCGATCCGTTCCGCGTCCCCGACCAGGAGCCAAGGAGCACGCGTCGTGACCGTAACCGCCTCGGCGACCGCACCTCGCGTGGGCGCCTCCGCCCCCGACTTCACGCTTCCGTCTACGGCCGGGACCGACGTCGCGCTCTCGGGTTTCCGCGGCCGGCGCAACGTGCTGCTCGCGTTCTTCCCGCTCGCGTTCACGAGCACCTGCACGGCGGAGAATTGCGCCTTCAGCGAGGACTACGGCGCCTTCGAGCGCGCGGACACGGTCGTGCTCCCCATCAGTGTGGACTCCGTGCCCACGCTCAAGGAATACAAAACGAAGTATGCGATGCGCCAGGATCTCCTGAGCGACTTCAAGCGCGACGTGAGCCGGGCGTATGGGACCCTGCTGCAGGACCGCTTCTTCTCGACCCGCGCCTATTTCCTGATCGATAAGCAGGGGATCCTGCGCTGGCAGCACATCGAAGCGGAGCTCGGGGCCAGGCGCGACGACGCCGAGCTGCTCCGACAGATCGAGTCACTGTGAACCGCGGGTGCGACCTCGGGCTGGTCGCCCTCGCGGTCTCGGGGATGTCGTGCGCGCCGGCCTTCGTGCCCCCGCCGCCCTCGCCCCAGCGCGTGTACGGCCTGAGCGAGGTGGACGAACGGCCGGAAATCGTGCTGGCGCCCCCGCTGCACTATCCCGACGACCCGCGCCTCGTGGGCGTGGACGGGTCCGTGGTGGTCCGGCTCGTCGTGGACACGGCGGGCAATCCCGAACCGGCGACCGTGCATGTCGTGGCCGCTCCCGACTCGGTGTTGGGCCGCGCGGGCGACGCGCTGGTGCGGAAAACGCTGTTCCGCCCGGCGCGCGTGCGGGGTCGCGTCGTCCAGGTCGCGATCGACGTGCCGGTCGAGTTCGCCCATGCCGCGCTGCCGCCCGTGACGCTCCACGTGGCGGGCGATGTCTACGGCGAGGACGATGTGCAAGAGCGACCCCGGCTGACGGCGGCGCCCCCCATCACGTATCCCGCTCCCCTGCTGCTGGCCCGCATCAGCGGGCGGGTCCTGGTCGAGGCGGTGATCGACACGACCGGTCGAGTGGAGGAGGGCACGATCCGGGTGATCGAGAGCACGGATGCGCGCTTCAACGAGGCGGCCAAGGGCTATGCGCGCGGCGCCCGCTTTGCTCCCGGCCGGGTGGCCGGCCGCGCCGCGCGCGTCCGCTTCCAGATCCCGGTGGACTTCAGGCTCCCGAGCCGGCATTAGGGCGGCACCGGCATGGCGTCCGTCACGCTGCGCGGCCTCGCCAAGACGTACGATCCCGGCGGCACGCAGGCGGTCGCGGACCTGTCTCTCGACGTGCGCGACGGCGAGTTCTTCGTGCTGCTCGGGCCATCGGGGTGCGGCAAGACGACCGTGCTGCGCTGCATCGCCGGACTCGACGAGCCCACCGCGGGCGCGATTCTCATCGGCGACCAGGACGTCACGCATCTGTCGCCCGGCGCGCGCGACGTGGCGATGGTGTTTCAGAGCCACGCCCTCTACCCGCACCTCTCGGTGCGGGGCAACATCGCCTTCGGTCTCGAAGTGCGGGGCGTCCCGGCGGCCGAGATCGCGCGCCGGGTCGAGCACGCGGCCGGGCGACTCGGCCTCACGGCCGCGCTCGAGCGCCGGCCGGGGGCGCTCTCGGGGGGCGAGCGGCAGCGCGTGGCCCTGGCCCGGGCCATCGTGCGCGAGCCCCGCGTCTTTCTGTACGACGAGCCGCTCGGCAACCTCGATCCCACCCTGCGCGGCGAGCTGCGGGCCGAACTGCTCGAGCTGCACCGCGCCCTGGGCGTCACCGTCGTGTACGTCACGCACGACCAGGTCGAGGCGATGACGATGGGACAGCGCATCGCCGTGCTCGCCGCCGGACGACTGCGGCAGGTGGGTCCGCCCGCCGAGGTCTACGGGCAACCCGCCGACATGTTCGTTGCGCGCTTCGTGGGCGACCCCGGCATGAACGTGCTGAAAGGCCGCGGACGCGGAGCGGGGCGGGGCGGGGGAGTGGTCGATTGCGGCGCCTGGTCCATTGCCGTTCCCCTGGAGCATTACGAAGGTGAGATCCATCTGGGCGTGCGCCCCGAGCACGTGCGCCTGAGCGCCCCCGACCAGGGAATGGCGACGGCCGAGGTGCGCGTCGTCGAGCCGCTCGGCGCGGACACGCTGATATACGTCGACACCGGTGGTCAGCGCGTGGTCGCGCGGGTTGGCGGCTTCCCCGACTTCCGACCGGGCGACCGCGTCGGCGTCACGCTCGACCCGCGCCACCTCCACCTGTTCGATGCGGCGGGAGCCCGACTGGGGTGAGACGCGTCGTCGGGCTGTGCCTCGCGTGCTGGGCGTGCGGCGGTGGGGACGACGCGGGCCGGGGCGCACTGGTCCTCGCCGATCGCATCGACTCGGGCGCGGGCGCGGTGGAGGTTCAGGAGCGGCTGTTGGCGCCGTATCTCGCGCGCCATCCGGGGCTCGCGCTGGTGCGGCGTCCGATCGTGGCTCGCGACGAGTACCGCACGGCGCTGCTCACCGCGCTCGCCGGCGATGAGCCTCCCGACGTGTTCCTGCTCGACGACGAGGACGTGCCGCGCGTGGTGGACCGCGGCGTGGCCCTCGATCTCGTTCCCTATCTCGCGCGCAGCGGCGTGGACCCCGCGCGGTACGACCCGACGCTCCTGGCGGTGTTCCGCCGCGGCGCCGGGCTGTACGGTCTACCCCGGGGCTTCACGCCCGTCATGGTCGCATACAACAAGGATCTGCTGGATCGCGCCGCGATTCCCTATCCCACGGACGACTGGACGTGGGACGATTTTCTGCGGGTCGCGAAACAGGTCACCCGGGACACCGACGGCGACGGGTCGATCGATCAGTGGGGCAGCGCCTTCGACGGACGCCTCGCCGTCTGGCTGCCGTGGATCTGGGCTGGCGGCGGGGACGTGTTGTGCGCCGATGGCCGGCGCGCTTCGGGATGCCTCGACTCGCGGGCCACGATCGAGGCGCTCCGCTGGTACGCCGGCTGGGCCCCGGCGCGCGGGGGTATCGCGCCGCGGATCCGCGATGCCCGTGACGCGCCGGGCGCCATCGCCCGCCTGTTTGCGAGCGGGCGCCTCGCACTCATGACGACGGGTCACTGGGCGATTCCGAGCCTGCGTGCGAGCGCCGCGGCCGGCCGCTTACATGTGGGGTTCGTCGCGATTCCGCACCGCGCCGGCGTCGCGCCCGCCACCCTGCTCTACGTGTCGGGTTACGCTGTACCCGCCCTGACCCTGCGGCGCAAAGCCGCTGTGGAGCTCGCGGCCGACCTCACCGATTCCGCCGCTGCGGTAGCCCGGGCGGAGGCGGGGACCGAGCTGCCGGCGGTCGCGGCGGCGGCGCGGGCCGTGGCTGAGGCGGACACGCTCGGCTGGGACGCGGCGTTTCTGCGCGCGGCCGCCCATGGCCGGCCGTCTTGGGGTGGGCGCGTCGGGCCGTGGCGCGACGTGGCGGAGCGCCTCGCCGATCTGATGGACCGCATCGTGACCACGGGCGTCGACCCGGCGCGGGCCGCGGGCGCCACGGCGCGCGAGCTCGACCGTCTCCTGGGCACCACGCGATGACCCCGCGCGCGCGCGCCCGGTTGGGAGCCGTCGTCGCTCTCGGGGCCGCCGCCCTGCTGCCGTCCCTCGCCGCGCACTGGGCGCGCGCTCGTGGGACGCGCGTGCTCGCCGCTCGCGACGCCACTGCCGCCGCCGGATACCTGGCGACCGTCACACCCGCCGCCCGGAGCGGCGGCGGGTACGACCTGCCGCAGCTCCTGATCCGGGCGCGCGCGCTCGCCGGGCTTCCCGGACTGGCGGTCGGCTTCGAGGTCTACGACCGTACCGCGCCGCTGGTGCAGGCGACGGCGCCTCCGCTGCCCCCGGCGGCGCTCGAACGGCTGCGGCGTGAGGTCGCGGTGCGCTGGACGGGAGAGGCGATGCTCGTGCCTCTGCTCGATCGTGACGGCTGGGATGTCGTGGGCGCGGTCGCGGGCCAGCCGCAGGGGAGCGGCTGGCCCGTGTCCCCCTGGTCGCTGGCCGCGCTGCTGCTGCTGCTCGTCGCCGGGGCGCAGGCCGTGCGCGCGATGGGCGAGACGGGCGATCCGTGGCGCCAGGCGCTGGGGCGCTACGGCGCGGCCGCCGGCCTGTTCGGCGTGGCGATGTTCGCCGACGTGCACCTGGCGGGACGCGGAGCCACGGATCGCTGGCTTTCCGACGCACGACTCCTCATGCAGGAGGCGATGGCCAGCGTGCCCGATACCCGCAGCGCGCCCGCCAGTCTTGCGGCCATCGCCCGCGGCGCCGACGTGGTACCGGCGGAATCGCTCGGCGCCGGCGTCCTGCGGCGCGACGTCGCCGGTGTCGTGCGAGCGGTGGTCGCTGTGCGCCTCGGGCCCGGACGCTGGGTCGAGCTGAGGGCCCGCCCCGTGGAGGCCGGCACGGCCCCGTGGCTCGTGCTCCTGCTTGGCCTGGCCGCGCTCGGCCCGTTGGGCGCGCTCCTGGCCGCGTGGAGCCTCGCCGCCGCGCCGCGGCAGCGGCGCGAGACCGTGGCAGCCTGGAGCTTTCTCGCGCCCTCCGCTCTGCACCTGGTCGCCTGTACCGCCGGCCCGCTGCTGTTTGCGTTGTACCTCTCGGTGCACCGCGTCAGCCCCGTCGCGCCTGGCCGGCCGTTCATCGGGCTGGCGGGGTACGCCCATGCGCTGGGGAGTCCGCTCGTGTGGGCGGCGCTCGGGCGCACGCTGCTCTACGCCGGCTACGTTCCCGTCTCCATGGGGCTGGCGCTCGCGCTCGCCTTGCTCGTGCGCGGCCGATCGTGGGGTGCGACGGTCGTGCGGACACTGTTCTTGGTGCCCGCGGTCTCGTCCGTGGTAGCGGTCGCCGTGGTGTGGCGGTGGATGTACCAGCCGGACGTCGGGGTCATCAATCATCTGCTCGGGCCCCTGCTCGGGCACTCGGTGGATTGGCTCGGCGACCCCGGCGTCGCGCTCATCGCGCTGATGATCGTCTCGGTCTGGACGCAGGTCGGGTATCAGATGGCCGTGTTCCATGCGGGGCTCGAGAGCATCCCGCGGGCCTACCTCGATGCGGCCCGCGTCGACGGCGCCAACGCGTGGCAGCGGTTCCGGCGCGTGACGCTGCCGCTGCTCCGCCCGGTGATCCTGTTCGTGCTGGTGACGGGCGTTCTCGGCGCGTCCCAGGTGTTCGCACTGGTCGTGGTTCTCACGGGGGGAGGCCCGCTCGGCAGCACCGATCTGGTGGTGTATCGCATCTACCGCACGGCCTGGGAGCAACTCCAGTTCGGCGATGCCAGCGTGCTCTCGCTGCTGCTGTTCGCGATCCTGCTGATCGCCACCCGGGCGCAGCTGAAGCTGCTCGACCGGCGCGTCGAATATGCGTAGAGCGAGAGGGCGGGGAAGGAAGGGGAACGCGTGGCTCGCGTACCTGGTCGGCCTGCCGATCGCGCTCGTCGTGCTGGCACCTTTCCTTTATATGGTAGCCACGGCGCTGCTGGGACAGGGCGACAGGCTGGGCCGCGCGCATCCGGAGACGTTCGCCGCCGCGCTCGCCGCCGCGCCGTTCGGCCGGTTCTTTCTGAACAGCGCCATATTCTCGGGCGCCGTTGCGCTGGGGCAGGTGCTCACCAGTACGACCGCCGCCTACGCCTTCGCGCGACTGCGGTTCCCGGGACGCGACCGTTTGTTTGTCGTCTATCTCTCGGCGCTCATGATCCCGGCCGTGCTGCTCCTCGTGCCCCGGTTTCTCCTCATCAGCGCGCTCGGCTGGGTAGACAGCTACCAGGGGTTGATCTCGACCGAGCTGGTATCCGTGAGCGGGATCTTCCTGTTGCGGCAGTTCTTTCTCGCGATTCCACGCGACCTCGAAGACGCCGCCCGGCTGGAAGGCGCGGGGGAGTGGACGATCTTCCGGCGCGTGGTGCTGCCGCTGTCCGGGCCGGGGCTCGGGACGCTCGTCGTCCTGGCGCTCGCCGACCAATGGAAGAGTTTTTTCTGGCCGCTCGTCGCGACATCCTCTCTCGACATGCAGGTGCTGGAGGTCGGGATTTCGCGCCTGCACGGCGCGTACGACCTGAACTGGCCGTATCAGATGGCGGCCGCGACGGCGGGCGTGATCCCGCTGCTGGTCCTGTATGTGGTGGCGCAGAAGTACTTCATTCGGGGGATCGAGCTGACAGTACCGAAGTGAACAGAACCGGCCGTCTGCGCGTCTAGCCTTTGCCTTTCCTCGTTGTTGTGGTTGATCGGAAGCTCAATTCCCACTTGATGTCCCGCCCGTCGCCTCCGGTGGCCCATTCGATCACGGCATGCCCCGTCTCTAACCTCCGGACGGTGCAGGGCACGTCCGCCTTGCACGTCCCCGGCCGCATCCCTTTTGGGACGGCGACGGTGACTGCGTAGGGCCGCTGATCGAGGTTCGTCGCCTTCGCGGCGAGCCTGCGCGTCGTGGCATCCCAGGTCTCCTCCGTGACGTCGATGGCTCCCTGGACGATGTGTCGCGTCGTCCCGATCACCAGCGGGCGCGCCGCGGCCGGCCGCACCCCGAGTGTGAGTGCGCTGCGCGGCTCCAGCGTGACCGTGACCGCGTCTTTGAGATCGGCGAGCGGTGCGTCGCGCCACACATCGTAGGCGGTGAACCGAGCGCCGGCGATCCCGAGCGCGGCGAGCGGCAGCGACATGGGGAGCGGCTCGTCCTCCCAATTCACCAGGACGACGGTCCACCAGCGCGGTGCCCCCTCGACCACCCAGGTGCGGGGCGGCGCATCCCGGTGCAGGCTCCAGAGGCCTCCTCCGCCTCCCCCTCCGCCGAAGACCCGCAAGGCGAGTACGTTGTCGCCGCCCCAGTTCAGCGTCTCGGAGGCGACCCGGTAGCGGCGAAATGCCTGCGAGGCGCCCCGGTCGCCGGGCGGAAAGTCTCCGGTCTGGCCCACCTTCACGCCGTTCAGGAACGCTTCGTCCGCGTCCGCGATCTTGCCGAGCTCGAGATATGCCCCCGTGGCGGGGACGAGTGGGGGCAGTGAGAAGCGCGTTCGGTACCAGCCAACCCCGGTGTATTCTCGATGCCCCGCCTCGTTCCAGCGCTGCGGCACCGGGATCGTTTCCCACGCCGCCTCGTCGAATTCACGAGCACGGTACGCGGCGTCGTCTCCGGTACGGAAGCGCCACGGGCCCTTGAGCGGGAACGCGTCCCTGCCGACGACGATCGCCGGCGCCACATCGTGCGCCACGGCGGCGGCGTCGATCGGGCGGCCCGCTACCGGGGCGACGGGCAGCGTGCGCTGCAGCAGGGCGAGTCGCTCGGGCGGGAGCTTCGGGAGGTTGTCCGAGAAGAGGGTGAGTCCGCCGGTCACCGCGACGAGCGACGTCCACGCCTGAGCTGCCGCCGGTGTGAGCGGCGGCCGCACCACCAGGCAGTCGGGATCGTCGAGCCAGGCGGAGCGCTGGTAGAAGCTGCGCAGCCCCGCCGCGCGCGCCGCGGGCTGGAGCCCGGCCCAGCTGGCGGCTACGTCCGGTGCGATCCGCATCCCGTTCACGAGTCCGATGGCGTGCTGCAGCGGGGCGGCGCTCCCCACCACGAACGCCTCGGTGCCCAGCCCATCGCGAATCGCGCCCAGCCCGCCGCGGTACGCTTCCGCGTGCGTCAGCCCGCCGTAGTGACCGGTTCCCAGCGTGGCCCAACGCAGGCCGTCGATTCTGACATAGTCGTAGCCCCAGTCGCGCACCACGCGCCGGGCCAGGTCGAACAGCCACTGCTGTACCTTGGGGTGCGCCCCGTCGAGCGCGTAGATCGGGCCGCCCCACGACTCGCGCGTGTCGCACACGACGGGGCCGCTCGCGTCGCGCAGCAGCCACTCGGGGTGCTCGGCCGGGACTCCCGACCGCTCCGCCACGGCGAACGGCGCCAGCCACAGGCCCGCTTTGAACCCCTTCGCGTGGATCTGGTCGGTCAGCCAGGCGTGGCCGTGCGGAAACTTGTCGTTGGTGTCCCACGCGCCGGCGGCCCGCTGGTATCCGTCGTCGAGCTCGATGTAACGGAAGAACCTGCGGTCGAAGCTGGCGGCGCAGAATTCGGTGTTCGCCACGACGTCGGCTTCACTCACGCTTCCCGCCAGCTCCTGCCGCGAGCACCAACCCGCGGGTGCCACCGCCTGCGCCAGCCGGTCCTGATCGACCGGCGAGGAAGGGACGAACAGGGCGCGCAGCGCGGTCAGGCCGTCGCCCTCCGGGTCGAACGCGAGCCGCATCCGGGAGGCATCGCCCTCGGGGCGGAGCGGCCGTGTCGGGAGCCACTCGCTCGCCGCCTCCAGCCCCTCCGGTCGCAGCTGCACGCGGGCCTCGCCGGGCTCCCCCGCATCGAAGGCGACCGCCAGGCCCCGGCCCGCCCGGGTGAGCCCGAGCGCCGCGTGACTCGTCAGGCCCGCCGCCTCCGGCGCCCCCACGGCGACCACCCGGCAGGGGTCGAGGGAGTGATACCCGTTCACGAGGGCGACCAGCGGACCCGGCCCGCCCAGCACACCCGTTTCCGGGAGCTGGAAAAAGCGGATGCCTTTCACGCTCGGGAGGAAGCGATCGGGAAACACCGTCACGGTGACGACGGCCTGCGGGGCCTCGGCCGCGCCGGCCGTGAGGAACTCCGCTTCCACCCAGACGCCGGCGGCGCGGCCGCGCACCACGATGGCGTCGCCGCCCGGAGGTCGGCGGCTTCCGACGGTGCTATCTTCCAGGTCGGTGAGGCCGATCGCGCGGTCGGCCAGCCAGGTCACGACTTCCGCGTCGCGGATGAGCGGAACGGGAGCGGCGTCCCCGTAGTACCACAGTGACCAGCGGCGGTGCTCGTCCAGCTCGAAGCGTAACCTCCCAATCCCCGCCATCCCCGATGGTGGACGGTGGAGGGCGGTGGAGGGCGGCACGATCAGCCCGCTGGAAACCCCTCCGGTGAGGAGAACGAACGTGCGTCGGTCCATGGTCACAATGTTGATAGGCCTGGCGGGTTTGTCCACGCCGCTCGCCGCGCAGGGGACGGGCGGCGGGCTCCTGACGGTCGGTCTGGCCTACACGGTCGGCAGCGGATGGCAAATCCAGGGCTTCGATGTCGGCTACGGACGCGCGCTGCGCTCCGGACCGTTCGCGGCGGTGTCGCTCACCGCCCGCCTCGGTGAATTCATCGATCAGCGGGCGATCATCGGCGGCTCGCAGGGGTTCGTCTTCGGCCCCACGCTCGCCGCGCGGACCCGCGCGCTCACCATCGGCGAGTTCGGGTCGGACTCGGCGCCGAGCCACATGGGGCTCGACCTCACGGTCGAGACCACGGGCTACGTCGGCGCGCACTCGCCGCTCGGGATCGGGTCTCCGTGGGGAGGGGTCTCCGCCCTCGTGGGCCTGCGCGTCGGCAATTTCGGGCTCGTGTTCGGCCCCACGGCATTTTTCGGCACCGCCACCCTCGTCCGGCCGTTCCTGGGCGTCCGCTTCGACGTGCCGCTGGCGCGGCGGGAGCGGCGTCCCTAGCTTAGCGCCGATGGTCGTCCCCTCCCTCGATACCGAGCACCCCGGTATCCGGGTCATCGCAGAAGTAGCATCGGTGCTGCAGGCGGGCCTCGCGTCCGGGGAGGCGCTGCACGGCGTGGTGAGCGCGCTGCGGCGAGGCCTCAACCTGCGCCGCTGCCGCCTCTGGCTCCGCACACCCGACGGCACTCGGTACGCACCCGTCACCACTGGGGACGACGTGGATGCGGCGGGCTACCTGCCGCCGGTGGCGGAGTGGGTGCGGCACGGGCCGCACCGCGAGAGCGTTCCCGGCGGCTGCGTGATTCGGTTGCCACTGATCCACGACGACGAGCCGCTCGGGGCGCTCGAGGTCGTCATCCCCACGGGTCGCTACGAAGGGATCGCGCACGACGTGGTGGTCGTGGTGGCCCGCATTCTCGCTCCCATGATCGCCGCGACGGAGTTGTCGCAGGACCTCGCGTCCGAGGTGGCGTTGCGCACCCACGAAATGGAGGCGCAGCGCAGCTTCGCCGCCCAGATCATCGACTCCCTGCCGGTGGGCCTGTACGTGATCGATCGCACGTACCGGATCCGGGCCTGGAACCGCAAGCGCGAGACGGGCATGCAGGGTGTGTCGCGCGAGGACGCGGTGGGGCGCGAGATCTTCGACGTGCTCGATCGCCAGCCGCGCGATCTCCTGAAGCGCGAGTTCGACCGCGTGTTCGACACGGGCGAGCTGCAGCAGGTGGAGATGGAGTCGCAGGCGACCGGCGAGGCGCGGCATTACCGGATCACGAAGATCCCGATGCATCAGGATGGCGGCGCCATCTCGCATGTCATCACGATCGGCGAAGACATCACGGAGTGGCGCCAGGCGCAGCAGCGTCTCACGGAGACGGAGAAGCTCGCCGCGGTGGGCCAGCTCGCGGCCGGCGTGATGCACGAGATCAACAACCCGCTGGCGACGATCCTCGCCTGCTGCGAGGCGCTGGCGCTCCGGACCGCGGACCTCGCGCCGCCGGACCGTCACGGCTACGACGAGTACCTGAAGATCATCGACACCGAAGTGCAGCGCTGCCGCCGGATCGTGGAGAGCCTGCTGGACTTTTCGCGTCCGAAGGGCGGCGACAAGAAACCGACGGATGTGAACGGCGTCGTCGAGCGCACGCTGTTCCTCCTCAAGCACCATGCGCGGTTCAAGCGGTTGAATGTGGTGCGCCAGCTGGCGACGGGTCTGCCGACGGTGCTCGCCGACCACGAGCGGCTGATCCAGAGTTTCATGGCGCTGATGCTCAACGCCCTGGACGCGATGGACTCCCGCGGCACGCTCACCGTGCGGAGCCGCTTCAACCCGGATCGTGGGGACGAGATCCTGCTCGAGTTCATCGACACGGGCACGGGCATCAAGCGGGAGGATCTGCCCAAGATCTTCGAGCCGTTCTTCACGACCAAGCCCCAGGGACGCGGCACCGGCCTGGGTCTGTCCATCTGCTACGGCATCATCGCCGAGCACCGGGGGCGGATCGACGTCGAATCGCAGGTCGGCGTCGGTTCGAACTTCAGGGTATATCTCCCCATCGGTTGAAAATTCTCGTCGTCGAGGACGACAAGACCGTCGGGCAGTACGTCAAGCGCGGCCTGACCGAAGCCGGGTTCAACGCGGACCTGGTGGGCGACGGCGCCGAAGGGCTGCGCCTCTCGGCCGGCGGGCACTACGACATGCTGGTGCTCGATCTGCGGCTGCCCGCGCTCTCGGGGCTCGAGGTGTTGCGCACGCTGCGTGACCGCGGCGAGGGCATCCCGGTGCTGGTGCTCACCGCGCAGGACGCGGTGGACTTCAAAGTCCAGGCGCTCAAGATGGGCGCCGACGACTACGTGACGAAGCCGTTTTCCCTGGAAGAGCTGCTCGCCCGCGTGGAAGCGCTGGGCCGACGCCCCAAGGCCATCGCGCCGCCGGTGCTCCGGGTCGCCGACCTGACGCTCGACACCGGGAGCCGCGAGGTGCGGCGCGGCGGCCGGCTCATCGAGCTCACGCCCAAGGAGTACGCGGTGCTCGAGTATCTGATGCGCCACCACGGACGCGTCATGTCGCGGACGCTCATCACCGAGTATGCCTGGGACTACCACTTCGATCCCGGCACCAACATCGTGGACGTCGTGATCACGCGGTTGCGCAAGAAGATCGACCACGCGCGCGAGCCGAAGCTGATTCACACGGTGCGTGGCGTGGGCTACGTCGTAAAGGCCTGACATGCAGACGATCCGCGGTCGGCTCACCGCCTGGTACTCGGCCGCCCTCGCGCTCACGCTGGCCGCGTTCGCCGCCGTGCTCTACCTGGATCGCCGCAACGCGTCCTATCAGGATCTGGACCAGCGGATGCGCTCCGAGGCCGCGCTCACCGCGGGTATCCTGGCGGAAAGCTACCGTGCCCGCGGCGTGCTGGTGCGGCCGGACACGGCCGCGCGGCCGGTGCTGATCCCCGACGTCGCCGCGCTGCTCGAAGCGGTCCCCGACATCCTGATCGTCACCGCGCGCGACGGCAGTCTGCTGTTCGCGTCGTCGGATGCGCGGGCGCTCACGTTCCAGCAGGTGGAGCAGCTGCACCGCATCGCGACCGCGCCCGACTCCGGCGGATCCCTGGGCAGCTTCCACATCGAGCCCGACGGGCCGACCATTCACTACGCGGTGCGCCCGCTCGCCGACGCCGGTCCCCAGTTCGGCGCCATCCTGGCCGCCGCGAACGTGCGCACGGCCGAGCTCGGCCCCGATCAGCTGCTCTCCTCGTTCGCGCTCGTGCTGCCCTTTGGGGTCGCCGTGGCCCTGCTCATGGGCTCCTGGATCTCACGACGCGCCCTCCGCCCGGTGGACCAGATCATCACCGAGGTCCGTGAGATCACGGACGGCCGGAGCCTGCACCGCCGCCTTGCGGAGCCGTTGGTGAAGGACGAGCTCGGTCGCCTCGCCGAAACCCTGAACCAGATGATGACCCGGCTGGAGCGCAGCTTCGCCGCGCTGCGACGCTTCACCGCCGACGCCAGCCACGAGCTCAAGACGCCGCTGACCGTGCTCCGCGCCGGCGTGGAGCGCGCGATCACCACGCCCAACCTGCCGCAAGACACGCTCGCCACGCTGGAGGAGACGCTGCAGGAGATCAAGCGCATGACCGAGCTGGTGGAGGCGTTGCTCACGCTGGCGCGCGCGGACGAGGGGATCGCGCCGCTGCACCGCGAGCCCGTGGACCTGCGCGATCTCCTCGAGGAGACGCGCGAGACCGGCGAGCTGCTGGCGGAGGAAGCGGGAGTGCGGATGGAAGTCACCACCTCCGCCGAGCCGCTGGTCGTGTCCATCGATGCGACCCGGATTCGCCAGCTGCTCCTCAATCTCCTCACCAACGCCGTGAAATACACGCCGGCAGGCGGCAGCGTGCGCCTGCAGCTCGGCCCGGCCAACGGCAAGCTCACCCTCACTGTGGCCGACACGGGGATCGGCATCGCCCCCGGCGACCTGCCGCACATCTTCGACCGCTTCTGGCGCGCGGACTCGGCCCGCACCCGCACCGGCGAGCGGCCCGGCGCGGGCCTGGGCCTGGCCATTTGCAAATGGATCGCCGAAGCCCACGGCGGAAAGATCGACGTCATGAGCCGCCCCGGACGCGGCACGACGTTCACGGTCACGCTGCCGTGGGAGCCCCCCGCGGGACAGTCCTAACCCGCCCGTCATCGTTTCTTCACGCCCGATCCATCGCACCGCAAACTGGACATGCCATTATGGTGGAGACCTCTCCTCGGAGGATCTCCATGCTCGACCGGCTGATCGAATCTGGCGCGAGAGCGACCGCCCCTCGTCACGCGGTGCCGAGCGGAGTGATCGCCGTCGTGGCGCACGCGGTGATCGTCGCGGGCGCGGTGTGGGCGACGCTCGCGCCCGCGGGCGCGGCGGAAAGGGAGCCCATACCGGTGACCGTGGACTGGCCCGAGCCGCTCGAGCGTGACCGCGTGAGGGACGCCACTCATGAGATCCCGGGGCCGCCCGAGACCACGATCGACGCGCCATCCGTGCCGCCGGGGAGACTTCCCCCGATCGAGCCGGGTGGGCCCATCGAGCCCTTCCGACCGGTGCGCGACGTGGGCGGAACAGGGCCGGTCAACGACGGCCCGGCGGCCCCCGCGGACTGGTGGTCGGTCGACGAGCCCCCCGCGTTGCTCGCCGGCCCGCCGCCCCTGTATCCCGAGCTGCTCCGAGCCGCCGGCATCCGCGGTCGCGTGGTTCTCCAGGTCGTCGTCGATACCCTGGGTCGGGCCGAGCGGGCGGTTACGGTTGTCGAGAGCTCCAACCGGGGATTCGACGCCGCAGCCCTCGCCTATGTGCGGGAAGCCCGATTCCGGCCCGGGCGGGTGCGGAGCCGCGCCGTGCGCGTCCTCATCCGCCTGCCGATCGATTTCACTCTGCGGGGGGCGCCGTGAGGAGGTTGTGGCCGGCTGGGAGCTGCTGCAGCGGCGCCTCAAGCTCGCGCGGTTGTCATCGTATTGTAATGCCCTTTGCACTAGCGGCCGAACCGTTCTGGCCACTATTTCATATAGGGACACTGCTCGCGCCGGAGGGCGACACCTCGTGTTCGACCACTTGATCGAGTCCAAGCGCACCAAGAACCGCAAACGGACGTTCGGCCTGAACGCCGTCTCCTTGATCGCGCACACGGTGGTGATAGCGGCGGCGGTGTACGCGACCCTGAACGCCGGTCAGACGGACAACTCCGTCAAGGTCGATACGGCGCTCGTCTTCGTCGATCAACCGAAGCAGGAAAAGCCGCCCGAGCAGCAGCCGGTCCAGCTCGACGTGCCGCTCAAGGGGTTCCAGACGGTCGTCGCACCCGATGTGATACCCACCAACATTCCGCCGGTGAACCTCCAGGAGCACTTCGATCCCAAGGACTACTCGGGGTCGGGGGTGGAGGGCGGATTGGCGACCGGGATGGTGCCGACCGGCAACGAAGTCTTCATGGAAGCGATCGTCGAGGAGAAGCCCGCGGTGCTCTCCGGGCCCACGCTGGTGTTTCCGGAGCTGTTGCGGCAGGCGCAAATCTCCGGCCGCGTGCTGGTGCAGGCGATCGTCGATACGCTGGGGCGGGCCGAGCCCCCCTCGGTGAAGGTGATCCAGAGCCCGAACCCCGGCTTCGATCAGTCGGCCAAGAACTACGTTCTCAAGGCTCTATTCCGGCCCGCCCGTGTTCACGGCCGCGCGGTGCGGGTGCTGATCCAGATTCCCATCGATTTCCGCCTCAAACAGTAGCGCCCAAAGGAGCCTGCGCACATGAGTCTCTCGCTTTACGACCTGTTCGTGACGATGGGTCCGTTCGCGAAGTTCATCGTCGTCGTCTTGGCGGTCATGTCCGTCATCTCGTGGGCGAACGCCGTCCAGAAGCTGGTCCAGATCATTCGGTCCGAGCGGCAGACGCGGAAATTCGCGCCCGAGTTCTCGCGTTTCCTCCAGGAAGAGCAGCTGGACGGCGCGATCAAGCTCGCGGAGAAGCAGAACCGGAGTCACGTGGCGCGCGTGGTGGGCGAGGCACTCTCCGAGGTGAAGCCACTGCTGCGCGATCGCGCCACCATCACCGCGGCCGACATCAACTCGGTGGAGCGCGCGGTGGAGCGTGAGATTCTCATCGTCGCGGCCGAGCTGAAGCGCGGCCTCGGCATCCTGGCCACCACCGGCTCCACGGCCCCGTTCGTCGGACTGCTGGGCACCGTGATGGGCATCGTGAACGCCTTCACCGGCATGGCGGCGTCGGGCGGCGGCGGCTCGCTCGCTTCGGTGTCGGCCGGTATCGCGGAGGCGTTGATCACCACCGCGTTCGGGCTCATCGTCGCGATTCCGGCGGTGTGGCTCTACAATTACTTCACCACCAAGATCGACTTCCTCTCGGTCGAGATGACGTACACGTCGAAAGAGCTGATCGACTACCTGATCAAGAGCGTCGGGTCGGAGTTCGGCCGGTCGATCTTCACCAAGGAATTCCAGACGCAGAAGGCGTCACAGACCAGTGGCCCTGTCAGCCACTAACGCCCGGGCGGCGGTCAAGGCCGACATCAACGTCACGCCCCTCATCGACGTGATGCTGGTGCTGCTGATCATCTTCATGATCGTCACGCCCCTGATCGCCGCCGGCTTTCAGGCCACCATCCCGCGCTCCTCGAACCCCGAGAATCGGCCGGAAGGGCAGGACGAGGTCAAACTCGGGATCGACAAAGACAGCAAGTTCTGGCTCGACCTGGGGTCGGGACCGAGACAGATCCCGGACGACCAGCTGCCCGAGCGTCTTGCGGCCGTGTACGCGAACCGCACCAAGGACAAGATTCTGTTTCTGAAGGCCGACCAGAACGTCGAATTCGGCCGCGTGCAGCAGGCCATCGAGATCGCCCGCCGGGCGGGCGTGCGCGTCGTCGGCGCCATCACCGAGCAGAAGCAGACGCTCACGAAGAAAAAGGAGGACTGACCCATGGCGATGGGATCCTCCGGCGGGGGTGAGGGGCTCAGCTCCGAGATCAACGTCACGCCGTTGATCGATGTGTTGCTCGTCCTGCTGATCATCTTCATGATCACGCAGCCCCTGTCGCGCAAGGCATTCGACGTTCAGGTCCCGCCCGAGCAGCAGACCAAGCAGAAGCAGCAGCAATCGAGTCAGATCGTGCTCGAGCTCAAGGCCGACGGCTCGTATGCGATCAATGGCCAGCCGTACAGCGTGAACCAGCTCGACCAGGCGTTCCATCAGATCTACGACCCGCGGCCGGCCAAGCTGCTCTTCATCAAGGCGGCACCGAACCGCAAGTACTTGGACGTGATGCAGGCGATGGACATCGCGCACGGCGCGGGCGTCCAGGTGATCGGCTTCACGCCGCCCGAGCAGGCCAAGAAATAGGCCCGCCCGGGGGCCCGGGCAGGGATCCGTAGGGGCGCAGCATGCTGCGCCCCTACATTCGTTTCGGGGTATACCCCAGGCATTGTGAACCCCCGCGCCGATGCCCGACCCCCGCTCCCCGGGCTCCGCCTGCCGCTCCCCTCCCGGGGTGTGGCGCCGGGTGCCGTAGCCGCTGTCCTCGTGCATGCGGGTGTGATCGGCGCGCTCGTCATCCAGGCGAGTGCGCCCGCGGGCGGGGCGCCGCGGGCGGCCGCGCCCGACGCCGTGAACTTCTTCCTGCTGTCCCAGCGGGCGCCGGCCCGGGTCGATGTCGCTCTCACGCCCCACGTGCCGCTGGCCGACCTGTCCGCGCTGCGCCGTATCACGACCGAGCTGCCGCCTGTCGACCTCCCGCGCGTTACCCTGCCGCTCCCCGCGGTGCGGGTGTCCGATGGCACGGGTGGTGCTACGGCAGCGAGGGCGGGTGGCGGCCCGGCGACGCAGGCCCCGTCTGGGGCCGGGGCGGGGGCGGGGGCGGGGCCTGGAACGGGAGACGAAGGCGGTTACATTGTTCACGCCGCGCCGCGGACGGCGATTCTTCCGCCGCTGGCGCAGGTGCCCGGCTCAGTGGCCGGCCGTACCCTGCGGGTGTCGTTCTGGGTGGCGGCCGACGGACGCGTCACTCGCGTGGCAGTGGACCCCCCGATCGCCGACGCGGCCTACAACCGGGAGTTCCAACAACGCATGATGGCGTACCAGTTCTACCCGGCGCACACGCGGGGCGGACGGACCCTGGAAGACGTCGTCACCGTCCCCCTGCGCATCGGCAACTGACCCGCCCCGCCCCTTGGGCGGGCTCCAAGGAGTCACAACTCACTATGCTCATTGCTCTCGTCCTGGGGCTCTCCGTCCTGGCCCTGGTCGTCGCCTGGGGTCTGCGGGGCTACGTGCTGCGGCAGGACACCGGAACGCCTGAGATGCGCAAGATCTCCGACGCGATCCAGGAAGGCGCCGAAGCGTTCCTGCGGCGGCAGTACCGCACGATCGGCCTCTTGAGCATCGCGCTCGGCGCGCTCATCTACGTGCTGTACGCCTTTTTCCGAAATCCGCATCCGGGTGAGCCGGCCGCCGGTACACTGGCGCTGACCACGACCCTGTCGTTCCTGTTTGGCGCACTCTGCTCGGGGGTCGCCGGCATCGTCGGCATGTACGTTGCCGTGCGCTCCAATATCCGGACCGCGAGCGCGGCGCGCTCGAGCCTCAACAAGGCGCTGCAAATCGCCTTGCGCGGCGGAGCCGTGAGCGGGCTGTTCGTCGTCGCGATGAGCCTGTTCGGCGTCGGGCTGCTGTACACCGTGCTCGAGGCGTTGCATTTCGAGCCCACCAAAATCCCGCTCATGATCGTGGGCTACGGCTTCGGCGCGTCGTTCGTCGCGCTGTTCGCCCAGCTGGGTGGGGGCATCTACACCAAGGCCGCCGACGTCGGCGCCGACCTGGTCGGGAAGGTCGAGGCGGGGATCCCGGAAGACGACCCCCGCAACCCCGCCGTGATCGCGGACCTGGTGGGCGACAATGTGGGCGACTGCGCCGGCCGCGGCGCCGACCTGTTCGAATCCACGGCCGCGGAGAACATCGGGGCCATGATCCTCGGATCTGGTCTCGCGCTCGCGAACCCCGGGGTGTTCAGCCCGGCCCAGATCGTCGGACTGATGCTCTTTCCGCTCGTGGCCCGCGCCTTCGGCTTGGTGGCGTCGATCATCGGTGTGCTGGTCGTGAAGGCCCGTGAAGACGAAGACCCGATGCACGCCCTCAACCGCGGCTACATGTGGACCGCGCTGCTCGCGGCGGCCGGGTTCGTCGGAGGGACCTACTGGTTGCTCAATCCGGCGGCCCACCCCGCCGCCTGGTGGCACTTCGCCCTGTGCGGTGTGATCGGCATCGTCACCTCCATCGCGTTCGTCTACATCACGCAGTACTACACGGAATACCGTTACCGCCCGGTGAAGTCGATCGCCGCGGCCTCGGTCACGGGGCCGGCGACCAACATCATCGCGGGATTCGCCGTGGCGCTCGAGTGCACCGCGCTGCCGACGTTCACCATCTCGGCCGCCATCATCGCGTCGTACAAGCTCGGGGCGTCGAGCGGCCTCACCCACTCGGGGCTGTTCGGCACGGCCGTCGCGACCATGGGCATGCTCGGCACCGCGGCGTATATCCTCGCGATGGATACGTTCGGGCCCATCACCGACAACGCCGGCGGCATCATCGAGATGTCGCATCAACCCGAAGACATCCGCCGGCGCACCGACCGGCTCGACGCCGTGGGCAACACGACCAAGGCCCTGACCAAGGGGTACGCCATCGGCTCCGCGGCGCTCGCGGCGTTCCTGCTGTTTTCCGCCTACCTGGACGAAGTCGCGGCCCTGGGCTCGCCGCTCGCCTCCGTCGACATCTCCAAGCCCGAGGTGTTCGTGGGCGGGTTGCTGGGCGCCATGCTGGTGTTCTGGTTCTCGGCGCTGGCGATCAGCGCCGTCACCAAGGCCGCGGTCAGCGTCATCCAGGAAGTGCGCCGCCAGTTCCAGGCCGATCCCGGCATCCTCAAGGGGACGTCGCGGCCGGACTACGGCCGGGCGGTGGACATCGTGACCGTCGGCGCCCTCAAAGCGATGGTGGCGCCCGGGCTGCTCGCGGTCGGGATGCCGATTGTGGTGGGCCTGGTGTTCAAGGTGCTGTTCCACGTCGGCGCCGAGACCGTCGCGTCGTTCCTGATGGTGGGGACGATCGGCGGGATCCTCATGGCCACCCTGCTGAACAACGGCGGCGGGGCCTGGGATAACGCCAAGAAGTTCATCGAGACCGGGGAGTACGGCGGCAAGGGGAGCCCGACCCACAAGGCGGCGGTCGTGGGTGACACGGTGGGCGATCCGTTCAAGGACACCGCCGGCCCGTCGCTCCATGTGCTCATCAAGCTGTTGAGCACGGTCACGCTGGTGCTGGCGCCGCTCTTTGTCTAGCGCGCGGCAGCTCCTTCGGCGCAAGCCGATCTCGGAGCTGCTGGTCGAGGGAGAAAGTCCCTACGCGCTGAAACGGGCGCTCGGAGCGGGCGACCTCATCATGCTGGGCATCGGCGCGGTGATCGGTGCCGGCATTTTCGGGGCGATCGGCACCGCCGCGGCGGGGCAGTACGACGCGGCCGGTCACCTGGTGCGGAGCGGGGCAGGGCCCGCGTTGGTGCTGTCCTTCCTGCTGCTCGGCGTGGCATGTGCCTTGGCGGGCCTGTGCTACGCCGAGCTCGCCGCGATGATCCCGCAGGCCGGCAGCGCCTACGCGTACACGTACGCGACCCTGGGAGAGTTGGTCGCGTGGATCATCGGCTGGGACCTGATTCTCGAGTACGCGGTCGGCAACGTGGCCGTCGCCATCTCGTGGGGTGATTACTTCACCTCGCTGCTCGGCAGCTTCCACGTTCACCTGCCGGCCTGGCTCGTTACCGGGTACCGTACGGCGCTCCTGTCTCCCGATGCCGGCGTGCACGGCTTGCTGCAGACCGCTCCCCACGTCCTGGGCGTACCGATCCTGGTGAACCTGCCGGCCTTCGTGATCGTCGCCCTCATCACGTGGCTGCTCATGCTCGGCGTACGCGAGAGTGCCACGGCCAATAACATCATGGTGACGATCAAGCTGCTCGTACTGGGGCTGTTCATCGTCGCCGGGCTCACGCACCTCAGTGCCGCTAACTACCACCCGTTCGCTCCCAACGGGTTTCGCGGGGTCCATCAAGGCGCCGCGATCGTGTTTTTCGCGTACATCGGTTTCGACGCCATCTCCACCGCGGCGGAGGAAACCAAGAACCCGCAGCGAAACCTGCCGATCGGCATTCTGGGTGGACTCGCCATCTGCACCGTGATCTACATGATCGTCGGTGCGGTACTCACGGGGATGGTCCCGTACAGCGAGTTGGGTGTCGCCGATCCGCTCGCGAAGGCGCTCAACAGCGCCGGCTTCACGACGGTCGGGTGGATCGTCGCGCTGGGCGCGATCGTCTCGATGTCGGCGGTGCTGCTCGTGTTCCAGTACGGGCAGCCGCGGATTTTTTTTGCGATGGGGCGCGACGGGCTGCTGCCACCCTGGGCTGCCCGGGTGCACCAAAGGACCCGGGTCCCGTACATCACGACGCTCATCACCGGCATCTTCGTGGGCCTGTGGTCCCTGATCGGCGATGCCGGCGAGACCTACAACCTCACCAACATCGGAACCCTGTTCGCGTTCGTGCTGGTGTGCGTCGGTGTCCTGGTGCTGCGCCATACGGACCGTGATCGCCCGCGACCGTTTCGCGTGCCGCTGGTATGGGTCGTCTCGCTCACGGGTGCTGCGCTCTG
>WNGC01000086.1_pt1 | contig 43984 bp, 38 predicted proteins | sample 5400051 | NCBI WGS metagenome assembly WNGC01 (sample SAMN13153368, study PRJNA577476) | soil metagenome | isolation source: 20 cm soil or saprolite under grassland replicate 2 | place: USA:California | collected 2016-06-15
GTGCAGCGTGTTTTGCAGCGTTACAAGGATTTGCAGGACATTATCGCGATTCTCGGAATGGATGAATTAAGCCCGGAGGACAAGGTCACTGTTCAGCGCGCACGCAAGATTCAGCGGTTCCTTAGCCAGCCTTTCCACGTGGCAGAGGTTTTCACCGGCTATAAGGGCCAATATGTTCCGGTTGCGGAAACAGTCCGCGGTTTCAAAGAAATTCTTGAAGGCAAACATGACGACGTCCCTGAACAGAATTTCTATATGAAGGGCGGAATTGAGATGGTCAAAGAGAGCTAGTTATGACGACGCTCCGACTCGAGATTGTTACACCGGAGGAAAAAATTTACTCCGAAGACGTGGAGATGGTCACGTTACCGGGTTCGGAGGGAGAGCTGGGGGTTTACCCCAAACACGTACCGCTACTAACTACCTTGGTACCGGGCGAGCTGCGCGTCATAAAAAACGGACGTGAAACTGCGCTGGCCATCGGTGAGGGTTTTGTAGAGATCAGGACCGACGCAGTGTCGGTCTTGACCGACATGGCACTGGAATCCGAAAAAATCGACGTCGCTGCCGCGGAAGCCGCGGTCGAGCGCGCAAAAGCGGCGATGAAAGAAGACCAAACTCCTGAACAGGTGGCTGCCATACAAGCGTCGCTGCAAAAAGCGCTCGCCCAGTTGCACGTCAAACGCCGTCGCCACGGGTAGTACAATTGTAGCGGCGCTTGTATCAAGCGCCCGTTTATTTCACATTCGCTGCTTGGCACAAGCACCGCTACCCGTCCTAGGAATCGTAGCCGGCAACGGCGTATACCCGCGACTGTTAGCCGATTCAGCGCGAAGAGCCGGCGTGAAAAAAATAATTGCGGCGGCGTTCACCGAGGAGACCGATCCGACGCTCGAGCAACATGTCGATGTAATCGAATGGATGCGCGTGGGACAACTAAATCGGCTCCTGAAATTCTTTCGCGCGCAGGGCATTCACAACGCGATTATGGCTGGACAAATCGCGCCGAAAAATCTTTTCGATCTGCGTCCGGATTGGAAAGCGTTAATGTTGTTGGGCAAACTTAAGCAGCGCAATGCGGAATCCATCTTTGCGGCAATAGCCAACGAACTCGCCGCAATCGATGTCGTGCTTTTGCCGGCGACAACGTTTCTCGAGGACTGTTTAGCGCCTTCAGGATTGGTTGCAGGTGCAAAGTTGTCGCGGCAGGAACAGGACGACGTCGAGCTCGGCTGGAAAATAGCCAAGGAAATCGCGCGCCTCGATATTGGCCAGACTATCATCGTTAGAAATGGAACCGTCGTTGCTGTTGAAGCATTGGAAGGAACGAACGAGGCGATGAGACGCGGTGCCGAACTTGCCGGCACCGGCGCAGTCATGGTTAAAGTCGCAAAGCCCAACCAGGATATGCGTTTCGACGTGCCGGTGATTGGTGTCGAAACAATTCGCATTGCTGCGGAAACGCGAATGCGCGTGATCGCAGTTGAAGCTGGAAAGACATTGTTACTCGAGCGCAACGCAATAGTCGATCTCGCCAATCGTTCCAAGATCTCGATTATTGGTCGTTAATTGCCTTTCTCATTGAAACTGCCAAGGCCTTGTCGCACGACTGGAAGTATTCCTTTTCTTGGCCATCGTCGTGGCCGACAGATACACAGCGTGACACGAGACCTTATGCGCAAGCCAAAGCTATGCGCGATCGTGGCTGCACTTGCAGTAGCGACGCGTATACCTCTGTGCCTCGCTGCGGATGAGGAGTGGGATAGAACGGTGCTGCCGCGTCCGCCCCGGCCGTTTGAAGGCATAAGCAATCGGACACTCGAGGGATCTAAGGCGTCGTTTACAGAACCCGTGAAAGCGCCACCGGATGCGCCGAACATTCTGCTCGTGCTGATTGATGATGCTGGCTTCGGCAATCCGTCTACCTTCGGCGGGCCGGTCGCTACGCCGACCCTCGATAAACTCGCGGCAGAAGGACTCCGTTACAATCGGTTTCACGTAACGGCGCTTTGTTCTCCGACGCGCGCTGCCTTGCTGTCGGGGCGGAACCATCACGCAGTGGGATTCGGTTCCATCTCCGAATTGATCGGTGGTTGGCCCGGCTACAGCACGAACTGGCCAACGAGCGCGGCTTCTATCGCGCAGATTCTCCAGGCGAACGGTTACAACACTGCTGCATTCGGAAAATGGCACCTCACACCGGACGCGCTGCAGGGGCCTGCGGGCCCTTTTGACCGCTGGCCGAACGCGCTTGGCTTCGACTATTTCTGGGGATTTCTCGGCGGAGAAACCAGTCAGTTCGAGCCGGTCCTTGTTGAGAATAATCAAATCGTTGGCGTCCCGAACGAGAAGAACTTCTATCTCAACGATGTAATGGCAGACCATTCGATTGCGTGGATCCGCAATCAAAAAGCGCTGGCACCGGACAAACCTTTCTTTCTCTATCTCTCGACAGGTGCAACACACGCGCCACACCAAGTGCCGAAGGAATGGAGCGACAAATACAAGGGCAAGTTCGATCAGGGTTGGGACAAATTGCGCGAGGAGACGTTCGCAAGACAGAAGCAGCTCGGTGTTATTCCAGCCAACACCAAACTCACGCCGCGTGATCCGGCATTCCCCGCGTGGGACAGCGTACCGCCGGAAGTGAAGAAAGTGTATGCGCGTCAAATGGAAGTTTATGCCGGCTACCAGGAAAACACTGACCACGCCTTAGGCCGCGTCGTGCAAGCCATCGCGGAGATGGGCCTCGCTGACAACACCCTCGTTATTTACATCTTCGGTGACAACGGCGCGAGCATGGAAGGGACCGAGAATGGGACGTTCAACGAAATGACCACCCTGAACGGCATTCAGCTCACAAGCGAAGAGCAATTGAAAGCGATCAACGCTTACGGCGGACTTGATAAATGGGGCGGCCCGCGCATGGCTCCGCATTATGCGGCCGCATGGGCATGGGCAGGTAATGCGCCGTTTCAATGGGGCAAGCAGGTCGCCTCACATCTGGGCGGCACTCGTAACCCAATGGTCGTTGCCTGGCCGAAACGCATTAAGGACAAAGGGGGTTTGCGCAGTCAGTTCACGCATTGTACTGACATTGCGCCAACTATTTTGGAAGCTGCTGGGCTGCCGGAGCCAAAGGTCGTCAACGGCGTCGCACAGATGCCGATGCACGGCGTAAGTTTTCTATCAACATTCGATGATGCCAATGCGCCGGCACGGCACACGCAACAGTATTTCGAGATTCTCGGAAATCGCGCCATGTACAAGGACGGCTGGATCGCCTGCTGGCGGCCCGATCGAATTCCATGGAAATTAGATCCCGAAACGCTTGCGCGGTTTGCGCCAGACAAATGGAATCCGGACCGGGACAAGTGCGAGTTGTATAATCTCGATGAAGACTTCTCGGAGGCTGAAGACGTTGCGGACAGGTATCCGGACAAAGTGCGCGAACTAACGGCGCTGTTTTGGACCGACGCCGAGAAATACCAGGTGCTGCCATTATTCGGCGAGATCGCCTTTCTGTGGGGATTTCCGAGATACTCCACTGGTCAGACGAAATTTACTTATTACGACGGAACGGAGAACATCTCGTCCGGCATGATTCCCCCAGTTTACAAACGTTCGTACAGCATCAGCGCAGATTTGGATAATCCGGGCCGATCGGGCCTTGGACTGCGTCCCGGCATAGCGGGTGTAATTGTCGCGGAGGGCAGTTTCCTCGGCGGCTTCTCGCTTTATGTCGAAGGCGGCCGACTCAAGCACACCTATAGCTTCCTTGGTTTGAAACTAGACACGCTCACTTCGCGGGATGAGTTACCCAAGGGCAAAGTCAACGTGCGGTACGAGTTCACTGCCGATAAACCCGGCGAGTTCGCTACCAGCGGGACAGGGCGGCTTTTCATTAATGGCAAACAGCAAGCCGAGGACAAACTCGAGCATACTGTGCCGCTTCGGTTTACCGCTTACGAAGGCATGGACATCGGCACTGACAACGGTCTTCCAGTCGTTCCAAAGCTCGGATACGCAAAATTATTACCGAAGCACTTCCAAGGCACGATCGAAAAAGTCGAGTTCAACCTTGGTCCGGCCAAGATTAGTGCAGAGGATTTGCAGAGAACATATCTCGAGCGCTTCGCCAACGCCGTGCGCAACTAACAATCACCGCGCATTCGACGGCTTAATGTCCCCAGACATCTAAGTTGATCTGGGCATACCGGATCAGTGATATGTTTGAGTGGCGTCTTTGATCGCTTGTCTGCGAATCCCTTGTAGTTTTTGGTACTGTTCAGGTGAAAGAATCGCCTTCATCTGCGGGTCGGTCTGCTGATGGATGGTTCTGATCTGTTGAACTTTTTGCATCTTCGATAGCGAGTTGTCATTCTTAATTGCCTCCACCTTTGGAGCTTCCTGGCGAAGAATGGGCAGAATCTTGGCCTTTTGTTCAGGCGTGAGATTGAGTTGTTGCGCTATCGCTTCAACCTTTGCAGCTCGGTTTTGAGCAGAGGACGTCGACGTCAATAGCGCGAACGCACCGAAGCACAAAGTCGTTACGATTAGTCTAACGTATTTATTCATATTGTTTCTCCCTACTAAGTTCGCGAAATCGTCGTAATCGCGTCTGAAGAAGTCAAGTCGAATCGGATCAGCGCGCCGGTTCACGAGGAAGGCCCAGAAATATGCCTTGAACCAGCCTCAAATTGTTTTGCAAAGGCAAGCACACAAACGAGGCATTCACATGAAAACTTGGTGCAACCTGCTGCAGCCGCGACATGCGGCACAACCCATGAATCATTTTTCCTCATCGTTTCTCACCATAGCACTCAGCGTACTTATTCTGGCACGTTGCATCGTTTCTGCCGAAACTTTTACCGAGGGCGTCCGCGTATCTCCGGAGACGGTCACACTGAAACCCGGCGAGTACGTTTGGGAACCCGAGCGTGCCCCGGAAGGACCGTTGCTTATCGTAGCCAGCATTACCGAGCAGGTGGCATACGTCTATCGCAACGGGATCCGCATCGCGCGATCGAGTGTCAGCACAGGCCGATCAGGTCATCGTACACCCACTGGCGTTTTCACTATCTTGGAAAAAGAGGTTCATCATACCTCAAGCATCTACAAAGGCGCAGAAATGCCTTACATGGAGCGCGTGACGTGGAGCGGGATCGCGCTGCATGCCGGTGATCTGCCAGGTTACCCCGACTCGCACGGCTGCGTCCGGCTGCCGCTGGAATTTTCCAAACTGCTCTTTGGCGTCACGATGAAAGGCGCCACGGTGATTATTGCCGATGAACATTCCGCGCCGGCGGAAACGGTCCATCCCGGCTTGTTCTTCGCGCAAAACGGCCAGGAGAATGAGCCGATTGCCGCGGCGCAGTTTGACTGGAACGCTGACAAATCGCTCACCGGTCCAGTTTCGTTCATTGTCAGTAGCGTGGACAAAACAGTCTACGCATATCGTAACGGTGTGGAGATCGGCCGGGCAGGAATTCCGAATCCACAGGTCGTTTCGGCTTTAAACGATCGTGTTTTCAGCGCGCTACAGGGAACTGATGCCGACGGACATATGCGGTGGATTCAAGTAACAGCCAAGGGAACAGAAGGATCTAGCGAGAGCCTTTTCGTCGCTGCGCAAAAGAGCGGGTTGTCGGGTGCGTTTTTGGATAAAGCGAAGGCGGTCATTACTCCCGGCGCGACGATCATCTTTACGGACAGGCCGGTGGATCCGACGACGCAGAGTCACACTAATTTCCAAATTGTCGTTGCGCAGAAAGATAAACCTTCTCGATCAGTCGAATAACGGAAGGGCTACAATGAATCGGTGTAGCGATGCCGGTCTTAGGTCCAGTGCTTATGCCGCGGCCGCGTCGCAATGAGTCGATTAGCTCCGCGGTCGCTGGTGCTTGATTCGATAGGTGAGAAAACACTCGTCACCAACCGTGCGCATATCGGTCAATGAACAATGCACGCTGGCCGGCAAGAATTCCTTGCTCAGGCCTGTTAGCGTAGGGGCTTTGGCTCCGCCGAACATATATGGCGCGATTGTGAGATTGAGCTGATCGATTAAGTCCCGTTCCAATAAGGCGCGAAACAGCGTTGGTCCACCTTCACATGCCAGGGTGCGCACATTGTATTTACTCCGCAGCGTTTCCAGCATCGTGACAAGGTCGACGCGCTTGGCGTCGCTTAACTGAAGCATCGCCTTTCTTTTCAAAGCCTCCTGATATTTTCGCGGCATTCGTTTGGTAGAAAAGATGATGATCTGAGAAATGTCGGATTGAAAAATCTTTAGCCGATTGTCGATCCTGCCTTCGTTGGAGACGATTACGCGCAGTGGGCACCTGCTTTGACCGCGCCTGGTCCTGGCTTCCTGCAATTCAACCGACAGTCCGAGCCGGACGTTGTCTCGTTTCAAACTGGTGTGACCAATAAGCACCGCATCGGCCAAAGCGCGCTGCCGAAACAAATGCAGCTTGTCTTCGCGCGAAGTGAAATCGACCGGCGTGAAATTTTTCGTGGTGACTTTGCCGTCCGCGGTCATGGCGAACGTAGCGATGACAAATGGACGTTGGCGGCGTCGCCTCATTCTTGAAAGCCGTCATCATTCCGCTTCGCCGAGCTCATGTTCAAGCGTAACCACTTCCTCTTCCATCTCGCGCAATCTCACCGGTGGCCCTCCGCCACTTGGCCGGTAAAAGAGATAAACTACAGCCCCTGGAAGGCAGCAAACGAGAATAATGAGAAAACTCAGCGAGCCTATCAGAATGGCTTTTGCTTCCGGCACGCCGCAGAGACCGTTGAGCATGATCTGCAAAACTTTTTCTCGAAGTCCAATTCCGGCAAAACTGATTGGTAGCGCCGAGATTGTGCGCTCAACCGGCATCACAGCGAAGAAATTCACGAGGGGAACCGGTGCGCCCAACGCATAGGCTGCGAATAGAAAAGTGGTGAACGTGGCAAGATGCGCTACGACTGATGCAACAAACGCCACCAGCGTTGCGCGCCAATGATGCGCGTACAGGTGATACGCGGCAGAGATCTCAATTAACCTGTCGCGGCCTGGGAATCGTGCCGGCAACGAATGCAACAGCTTAAATCCACTGATGACAAACGTTGAAACTAAAAACGCAACTGACGCCCCAAGCAGGGCGAGCAAGAGCCAAAGTAAGTTTCGAGTCTCGGGCTTCTGTGAAAGAAACTCGTAACGCAAACTGATAAGCGTGGCCGTGATGGCGACTAAGGCAACGAGTCCGATAAATCGATCGAACACCACAGCAAGCAGTGCGCCCGCTTTTTTATCCGGCGTTTCCTTCAGCAGATAATAACTCTTAACGATATCGCCTCCGGTGCCTCCGGGGAGAAACTGGTTGTAAAACATTCCAATGAAAAATAAGCCCGCGAGGCGCGGTAGACTCAGACTAATTTTTTGCACCTTCAGCAGAACGTGCCAGCGAAACGCAGCGGCTATTTCTACGACCAGGTATGCCAGAATGCCCATTACAACCCAGCGATACTGGGCGTTCCGGATAGCCTCAACCATCTGCGCGCGCCTGCTGGGATCGTGATAGACCCAGTAAAGCACTCCGATCGTTACGCTGAGCTGGAAAACTGTGACCAGGATTTTCTTCATTCGCCGAAACGTTCCCTCCATGTTTCTACGGACTGGCGAATTACGTCAGCTGTCTTGCTCGGGCTCATCTCCCACACAAATAAGCAATTTGTGGGAAGCAGCGGAACAAGTTTTTCAAAATCCACGTCGCCGGTAAACGGCGCTTCATGATCTTTCGCCGGCCAGATGCAGTCCTGCACGTGACAGCCAAACGCTCGCGGACCGACCAAGCGCAGCCATTCAAGGTGGTCAATAAAGCCCAGATTCTCTTTGATCTGTGAATGACCGAAATCGTGCCAGTAACCGACTTGCAGGGAGTCAATCTCCTCCAACAATCCCGGTAATTCGCGCTCAGTCGGAATTTCTTCGTAGCCGCGGCGGCCTTCCAAAGCAATCCTGATATTTTTCGAAGCGGCGTGCTCCACGATCCGACGCAGGCTGTCTTTGACGCGTTGCAAATAAGCGGGCGCAATTTTTTCCCGCTTTCGCACCGCGCCTATTTTTAATTTCACGTATTTGCGCGACAGGTATCGCCCGTTTTTCGCCAACGCGATCAATTGGTCTGTTATCGGTGGCATGTTCACTTCGCCCAGGTGCAATACAACAAACGGCGCGTTTAATCGCTCTGCGAAATCAATTGTCTGAAACGTTTGCTTGACGGCGCGCTCACGTTCCTCGGCAGAAACAGCGGAAAATTTGTAGCAGTCTGGTGAAGCCATCATTACTTCGACGGGTAGGGGACAAAAATTATGCAAACTGGTGAAGCGGACTTCGCCGGCATCAAACGCTTTTTGGATTCCCGGCATCAGCGAAATGCGGATGCCGTGACCGAGCTCCACGCGATCGAATCCAAGATCAACGATTTCTCGCAGCATTTCTGCGCCGTCGGTGTGTCGGCTGGAGTTCCAACAAGTCGAGAACGCGATCATCAAACCGTCGCGGCAATTGTCGGCGGTGCTCCGGCCGGTTTCGCCTCGCTAAGCGCAGGTTCGCAGCATTGGCGTCGTACCCGCGCCAAAATGAACAGCGTGAGCACGCCGTAAGCGATCGCCGCAATCACGAGTGCAGTTGGCATTCCAATCACGTCCGAAAGCTCGGTCACGCCTAAACCGGCAAACGGCATGATTCCGACGAAGCTCAACATGAAAACTCCGGACACTCGCCCGCGCAGGTAATCGGGCGCGCGTTCCTGAACGATTGTGCTGCAGAGCGCAAAGTTCATCGCGAGGCAGAGTGAATTGATGATCATCAGTGCAGTTGCCAGATAGAATCCCGGCGCTCGTGACAGCCCGATTATTGCGCCGGTTATACCCGTTGCGCACACCATCATCACCGGCACGCGCTTTCCGCGAGGTAAGCTGATCAAGAAAAGCGACCCAACAATCGAGCCGACGGCCGAGGACCCCATCAGATAGCTAACGCGATCCGCTCCGAGATGAAGCACGAGCTTGCCGTAGAGTGGCATCATTACGGTGATGATTGGGAAAATGCAGAACGATTGGATGGCGATCAGCATGATCATCGCCAGACTCGGCTTGTCCTTCGCGATATATCGAAAGCCTTCCTTGATGCCGCTGGCGCGCTGTTCTTCTTCTTTCGCAGTGCCTTTCGTTCGCGGCGGCAATGATAGGATCGCGATGATCAAGGCGATAAAGGAAACGGCGTTGGCAAAAAATGCGCACGCTATTCCCCATGTTTTGATGAAAATGCCGGCAAGTGAGAATCCAACCATCCTCGAACCATGAAATACCGTGCGATCGAGCGAGATCCCCGGCTGAATTTGTTCGCGCCCGACCAACTCGGGCACGAGCGCGGAGAGCGTCGGCATTTCGAAAGAATTCGAAACACCGAGGATCGCGGCGAAAATGAACACCTGCCAGATCGCGATTTTACCGCTCCAAATCAGAAGTCCTATCGAAACCGCAATTGCAATCTGAATATATTGCGTGATCAGGAGGATCTTGCGTTTATCGAATCGGTCTGCAGCTGAACCTCCGACCATTGTAAGCGCCAGCATCGGCAACCCGGCGCAAAGCTGCACCAACCCAAGCTTGAAAGCCGAACTCGTCAGCGTGGTCATCACCCACGCCTGCGCCATCACCTGCATCCACGTTCCGGTATCGGAAATCGCTGAGCCAATGATGTAACGGCGGAACGGACGAATGCGCAGCACGCCCAACGCATCGCCGATTGTGAGTTTCGCTTCAGTCGCCATCGCAGAGACAGATACGTGGTCAGGCGTGGGCCTGCAATCTAGTTGGATGCGATTGCTCGCATCGTGGCGCTCGTTATTTTGAGGTAATGCGGATCGACCGGTTCACACAAAAGATGCAGGAAGCACTGCAAGCGGCACAGGACCTGGCGTCCCAAGCCAATCATCCGGAGATAACCAACGAACATTTTCTCTCCGCTTTTCTCGATCAAAGCGATGGCATAGCTCGGCCATTGCTTGAGAAGATTGGAGCCGACGTAGATCAACTGCGCGACCGGTTGCGCACGGAGTTGGAGCGCCGTCCAAAGATCCACGGGGCCGCCGCTGATGTGCGACTGTCGAATGAGCTCCGCACGGTGCTGGATGCAGCCGAAAAGGAGATGTCGAAGCTGAAGGATGAATTCACCAGTGCCGAACATTACTTGCTCGCACTGAGCGCGGCGAATGTTCCGGCAGCGAAGCTGCTGAAGGAGTTCGGCGCCACGCACGACAAACTCATGCAAGGGCTTCAGCAGGTGCGCGGCTCGCAGCGCGTGACCGATCAAAATCCAGAAGGGAAATATCAAGCGCTGGAAAAATACGGGCGCGACCTGACGGAGCTGGCGCGACGCGGCAAGATCGATCCAGTCATCGGACGCGACAACGAGATTCGACGTGTCATGCAGGTGTTGTCGCGGCGAACAAAAAATAATCCGGTGCTCATTGGTGATCCGGGCGTTGGCAAAACAGCAATCGTCGAAGGTCTGGCGCGGCGGATCATCAGCGGCGACGTGCCGGATTCGTTAAAAAACAAACGAATCATCGCCATGGACATTGGCGCGATGATCGCGGGCGCGAAGTTTCGCGGGGAATTCGAAGACCGTCTCAAAGCGTTTTTAAAGGAAGTAACCGATGCGCAGGGTCAGATCATTCTGTTCATCGATGAGCTGCACACGATCGTAGGCGCAGGCGCAGCAGAAGGCTCCGTTGATGCCTCAAACATGCTCAAGCCGATGCTCGCGCGCGGCGAGCTACGCACGATTGGGGCGACCACGATCGATGAATACCGCAAATACATCGAGAAGGACGCGGCCCTTGAACGGCGGTTTCAGCCGGTGCTGGTCAATGAGCCGAGCGTGGAAGACACGATCGCGATCCTGCGCGGCCTAAAGGAGCGTTACGAAGTGCATCACGGAGTACGCATTACCGATGGAGCACTAGTTGCCGCGGCGGTCCTGTCGCACCGTTACATCACTGATCGTTTTTTGCCGGATAAGGCGATCGACCTCGTCGATGAAGCGGCTTCACGTCTGAAGATCGAGCTGGATTCGATGCCGACCGAAATCGACGTAATCGAGCGCCAGATCATGCAGCACGAAATGGAGCGGCAGGCGCTCAAGAAAGAAAAAGATCCCGCCAGCAAAGAGCGTTTAAAGAAGCTGGAAAGAGAACTGGCTGAGCTAAAAGAGAAGTCGAATGCGCTTAAGGCTGAATGGCAAAAGGAGAAAGCAGTAATCGACGAGCAGCGGAAAGTGAAAGAAGAACTCGATCGATTGCGGACTGAATTGGAACGGGCGCAGCGCCGCGGTGAATTGGCTAAAGCCAGCGAAATTCAATACGGGCGCATCCCTGATTTGGACAAAAAGCTAGCTGAGCTTACGGCAAAATCGGCCAAAACCAAAAAACGTTTGCTGCGCGAAGAAGTGACAGAGGAAGATATCGCCGAAGTCGTTTCAAGTTGGACGGGGATTCCGGTATCGCGATTGCAGGAAGGCGAGCGCGAAAAATTAGTAAAGCTCGAGGGGCATTTGCACGAGCGTGTTGTTGACCAGGAAATCGCCATCAAAGCCGTCGCGAATGCCGTGCGCCGCGCCCGGGCGGGTTTACAGGATCCGAATCGTCCACTGGGCTCGTTCATTTTTCTCGGACCAACTGGCGTCGGCAAAACCGAGCTGTCTCGCGCACTAGCGGAATTCTTGTTCGATGACGAACGAGCCTTGATCCGGATCGACATGAGCGAATACATGGAGAAGCACACCGTTGCGCGATTGATTGGAGCGCCCCCGGGTTACGTTGGTTACGAGGAAGGGGGCCAACTTTCCGAAGCCGTGCGCCGCAGACCGTATTCGGTTGTGCTGTTTGATGAAATTGAAAAAGCGGCCCCCGACGTGTTTAACGTATTGCTGCAAGTGCTCGATGACGGTCGCATCACAGACGGGCAGGGGAGAACCGTCGACTTCAAGAACACTGTCATCATCATGACTTCAAACATCGGCTCGCAATACATCATGGAGGAAGAGCAATCGTCGGAGGCGCGGCGGAGGCTGGTCATGGATGCGTTACGCGCGCATTTTCGTCCCGAATTCCTCAATCGCGTCGATGAGATCATCATTTTCGATCGGTTAAGCGAGGAGGACCTGAAGAAGATTGTCGAAATCCAACTCCGTCACTTAACGAAACGGCTCGAACAACAGAAGATCAGGCTCGAACTTTCCGATTCGGCGAAAGCATTGCTCGCTCGCGAAGGTTACGATCCCGTGTACGGCGCGCGCCCGCTCCGGCGCGTGATCCAAAGAGAAATTCTCGACTCGCTTTCCATCGATATTCTCGACGGCAAAGTTCGCGAAGGCCACACCGTTTACGTCGATGTAAAAGACGGCAGACTAAAACTTCGGGAAAAATAGCTCTGGACGGACCTGCGACGGATAGAAACCGCGATCAACTGCTAGTGGATTGATCAGCAGGTTTCTGTTGCGCGTTTACGGCTTTATTATACGCGTCTTCACCCTCCTGGACGTAGCACCTGGTGAAAAATCGGTCGTGGTACTTGTCCCATCCTTGTGCAAAGAGGAATTCGTGGGCTTGGGATGGACTGTAATGGCATTCTGCCATGCTGCGACCTTGCTCGCGCGCAGGCTGCGCGTCTTCGATCCCAAAAACAAAACATACTACAGCCTGTGATTTGTTAGATGTGTTGCGTGCTTTCCCGGTCTTCGGGTCTGTCACGGAGTCAATGTGACCAATGAAATGCCCGCTGTGCTCGTCTGGTTTGTACATTTCCATGACCGCTCCTTTATCCAGAAGGGCTTGCTCTTCCCTGGTAAGCGTGTCCGGTTTGCCGGCGGTGGGCGACATTAGCAGGAGCGCTGTTGCCAGCAATAGTGTCGATTTTTGTTTTCTAGGTCTCACCAGGGGTTTTCTCATGAAGATTATTCGGGCAGCAAAAAGATTTCTTTCAGATTATTTGACTCCAGATGCTTAAGACCGAGAGCGGCGTCCCTGACGATCGCCTTTTTGTATCCTTCCCAAGAAGATGGCCGCTAGAAATTTCAGGAAAAATAGTTGTGAAACCTCAGGATTCGAGGTTTCATTCTCGTTTTTTAGTGGACGAGAGGTTCAAAACCAAGATCCAGTTCAACGGCCGCGAGTACGCCGCTGCCGATGAGATGCCCGTCAGGGTTAGAGTGGCTTACGAACGCTTCCTTCACGAGACGCCTGTGCTTCATTCCGGGGCGCGACTGGCTGCAAAACTAAAGGCGACGATCATCGTGAACAATTCGCAATTCAATCACGCAGGGGAAATGTCGGTGGAGGATCGAAACTCGTATCACGAAGCGCTCGAAACGCTGTTCTCACCAGGCGTTGCGGTTTCGGTTAATGAGGCGCGCCCAACCAAGCACCGAAAAATGTGGCCGATTGCAGCCGTTTTAAGCGTCCTCGCCGCAGGTGCTGTTTATCTCGGGTTGCGCGTCTTCTTCGGCTAGAAACCGAGCTCGTAATTGTCATTCCGAATGGAATGGGCTCCATGTCCATGCCCTGCTCACGAGTTCAGATGGACGATTCTCCTTCGCGGCTTCGTTTTCCGCGACCGACAAACTCGTTTCAGTTACTCGACGAAGAATCTTTGCGGCGATCCAGCCTTTAGAAAACTCAAACTCTTCGGCCCATTAGGCCATTACTTGCTTGAATGCGTTCAGAAAGGATTCCATTTCGGATTTTTTGCCGATCGTAACTCGCATGTGGTTCGGCACAGGGGGAAATAGTCGGCCGACATGCACGTTTCGATCTTTCATTGCCTTGATCAGAGGAAGGACCGGGCGTTTGCAGTCGAACATGATGAAATTCGCTTGCGAAGGAATTGTCTTGTAGCCCATTTTGTCGAGCTCGTTGATGGTGAGTGTTTTGGCTTCATTGTTCAAACGTTGCCCGTTTGGGACTTGATCGGGATCGTCGAGACTCGCGCTGGCTGCGGCCAACGCCATGATGTTGACACTGTCCCACATTTGATGGGGGCGGATGCGCTCTAATGTTTCCTTTTGCGCGACGCAATAACCGCAGCGCAGGCCGGCCATCCCATAGATTTTTGAAAACGTGCGCGAGACAATAAGGCTTGGATGATCCTGCACCAATTGGATCATGCTTTCGTAGTCTGGGCTGTCGGCGTAATGAAAGTACGCTTCATCCACCAGAATCATTGTCCCGCGTGGAGTTTTCTCGACGAAATCGCGCAGCTCGTCCTTGGGCGTAATACTGGCGGTAGGATTGTTCGGATTGCAGACGTAAATCAGGCCTCCTTTTGCGGCAGCCATCATTTTCGGCAGATCATGCGCAAAGCTGCCGGTCAACGGCACCTTTACAACATCGGCGCCATTGGCGCTGGCGTTGAGTAAAATTGCCTCGAATGTGGGCACCGCCACAACGAGCGCCCCGCCCTGCTTGCCGGTGAATGTTTCTGCGCAGAGTTTCAGAATCTCGCCAGAACCATCGCCGAGAAGGATCTGATCGGGACTAACGTTGTTCAGGTTGGCCAGTTTCTCGATTAGCGCGTTGTTATGCTCATCGGGGTAACGGCAGCTCAAACCGAATGAGTCTGTCATCGCCTTGAGCGCGCTCGGAGAAGGTCCATGAGGATTCTCATTCGCGCTCAAGCGCACAGCGTTAGTTGTTGCGGAGACGTGCTCTGGTTGATTTGCGAATGAAAATGTCGGCCTGACGAGAGCCGCTGTCGCGCTGGCGCCCAATAGTTGTGCAAATTTGCGGCGGGAGATCGAGATCGTGTTCATGGTAAGCATTCATAGGACGATTTGTCATCGAATGCGAGGGCGAATTCTGCCGACAACTTCAAGGGAGTTGCCGTCTCTAGCGCGTCATTCCAAAAGGGCGAATTGGAAACCGGCCCTTTCTTGGCTCCCACGGAGCGTTAGAGTGCGCCGTGATTTTTTCGTTGCTGAAGGAGCGGAGGCGACGTCGCCTGCGAGCACGGCCGTTTCCGGAAGAATGGCTGAAGCTAATTCAACGTCATGTGGCATTTTTTCTCAGACTGTCGGCGAGCGATCGCGCGGAATTGCTTGGTCATATTCAGGTATTTCTTACCGAAAAGCGTTTCGAAGGATGCGGCGGTTTCGCGATCACGGATGAGGTCCGCGTGACTATCGCGGCGCAAGCTTGTCTTCTTTTGCTGCACCGCGAAACAGATTATTTCCCGGATTTGCTGACGATTCTTGTTTATCCATTGACATACGTGGTGGAAGAAAAACGGCAGGTTGCCGAAAATGTTTGGCAAGAGGGAACTGTGAGTCGTCTTGGCGAGACTGGCCGTCGAATGGGTTCGTTGGTCCTGGCGTGGGGCGCGGTCAAACACGGCGCGGCTGATGCTTCCGACGCTAAGAACGTTGTCCTTCACGAATTCGCTCACCAACTCGATTACGAAAATCATGCAGCCGACGGGGTGCCGGCATTGGCAACGAGCGAAGAGCAACTGGCTTGGAGCGAAGTTATGCAGTCCGAGTTTGCGTCCCTGCGTGCTGCTGATGAAAGTGGCATCCCGACGTTACTCGATACCTACGGAGTCACTGATCCCGTCGAGTTTTTCGCGGTATCAGTCGAGGCGTTCTTCGAGCGACCATGTGCGTTGCGCGCTTATCACCCAAATCTATACGCCCAACTGCAAGAGTATTTCCGACAGGATCCAGTCGAATATTCTGCTGAGCCGGCAGGTTGGTACTGACACCGCGCTGTCCCTACCGCCGAACCACGGTCCTAATGTGATGGCGATAGCAGCCGAGACCGTCGCCAGCCTCATAGCCACGATGACTGTGCTACAACTATTGCGGTTGCGGCACGATCCGCAGATACGGCTTCGGCGCTTTCCAGCCTTGCGGGTAACGCTTCTTCGCCTCTTCGTCCGAAACCGAACCTGCGATGATCACATCGTCTCCCTGCTTCCAGTTAACGGGCGTCGCCACTTGATGTTTTGCCGTCAGTTGCAAGGAATCGATCACGCGCAGCACCTCGTTGAAGTTGCGGCCCGTGGTCATTGGATAGACGAGAATCAGCTTGATCTTCTTGTCCGGGCCGACGACGTAAACGTTCCGCACGGTCGCGTTATCTGCCGGTGTGCGCTTCTTCGGGTCACCCTCGACCTCGGCGGGAAGCATCCCGTACAACTTTGAGATCTTGAAGTCAGCGTCACCGACGATTGGATAATTAGGCGCGTGTCCCTGCGTCTCTTCAATGTCTTTGGCCCATCCCTTGTGATCGCCTGTGGAATCGACTGATAATCCCATAATCTTCACGTTTCTGCGCTCGAACTCTGGCTTAATTTTGGCCATGTAACCGAGCTCAGTTGTACAAACCGGTGTGAAGTCCTTCGGATGCGAGAATAAAACCGCCCAAGAGTTGCCAATCCAATCATGGAACCGGACCCGGCCCTCCGTCGTTTCTGCTTCAAAATCTGGCGCTATGTCTCCAATCTTCATTTGTTTTTCCTCCTATTTTTGTTTGCAGGAGGCTATTTTAATTCGACAGCAAAAGTCAATATCAGGCTTGCGAGACCAATTCACAAAACTTGTTGAGATCGATGTTGCCGCCTGAAACGATCGCGACGATCGGGCCTTTGCCAGCTTTGCCGCTTAGCGCTGCGGCGAGCGGCAATGCGCCTGCGCCCTCGGAGATGATCCGCGCTTTTTCGGCCATGAGTCGCATCGCGCTTTTCGTTTCCTCGAGGGTGACGACAATGTAACCGTCCACGACTGGTTTCATTCGTTCCCACATGCGCGGGAACATGCTTTGGCCGCCGGCACCGTCGACGAATGAAGCTTTCCAGTTTTCAAATAGCTGTGGCGAACCTTTCTCAAATGAGAGCGCTGCAGGCGCAGCCGTGTCCGGCTCGACTCCGAATACGTTTATCTCCGGTTTGAGCGCTTTGATTGCGCTCCCCAAGCCGGTAATCAGTCCGCCGCCGCCGATGCTGGCGATCACAGCGGCAGTGTCCGGCGCGTCTTCTAGAATCTCCAGGCCCATCGTGCCATGCCCAGCGATGAAATTGTCATCATCGAACGGGTGAATGAAGGTTCCGTCAACGCCTGAAAATGAGCGTTGATCGAGTGCCCTCCAAGCGATCTCGTATGGTACGGGAAACAGTTTTGCCCCGAGCGCTTGCATCCGCGACAGCTTCGACTTCGGCGCGGTTTCCACGGCAACAACCGTGCACGGCACGCCTGCGGCCCTCGCCGCGTAGGCCACGCCTTGACCCGCGTTACCCGCGCTGATTGTCCAAACTCCGCGCGCGCGTTCCTGTTCAGAGAGCATCGCCACTGCATTGGCAGCGCCACGTAATTTGTAAGCATTAATAGGCTGCAGGTTCTCCAGCTTGAGTCGGATGTCTGGAAATTCTGGTCCGAGTTCGAGGCGAATGAGCGGCGAGCGCACGATGGTCTTTGCGATTCGTTTGCGTGCCTCTTTTATTTCAGAGAGTTGAATTGGACGAACGGGTTCCGGGATAGCGGACATTGTGGATGTTGTTCTAGCGCGGGAAGCAGTTCGCGCCAGCCATATTTTTTTGACCACGCGCAACCGAACGCTCTGGTAGACTCACAAACGGCATGGCCAAACGAACAGCGCATAAAAGAAAAGCTGTTGGCTTTAGAACAACAGGCAAAGCGCGAAGCGCTGTGCCGCGCAGTGCTGCTACGACATTTAGGCAACCCGATCTGCTCATCCTGCTAGGCCTGGCAGTAATGACGTTCGCGATTTATGCGCAAGTAATCGGACATCAATTCATCACTCTGGATGACGATGCCTATATCAAGGGGAACGTAATGGTGAATCGCGGCGTTACACTCGCCGGAGTCGCCTGGGCCTTTAGCACCTTTGATCAGGGGAACTGGCATCCACTCACTTGGATCGCACATATGATGGATAGCCAACTCTTCGGCATGAATGCCGGTGGCCATTTGCTGGTTAACGCACTGATTCATATAGCAAATACGCTGCTTGTCTTCTGGTTTCTGTTTCGAACAACCCACGCCCGATGGCCGAGCGCGCTGGCCGCGGCGCTTTTTGCGCTTCATCCATTGCATGTGGAGTCAGTCGCTTGGGCGGCTGAACGGAAAGACACCTTATCCACATTTTTCGGGTTGTTGTCGCTGATTGCCTACGTGCGCTACGCGAAGGGGCCTTCGATCAGACGCTACGCATGGGTCGCGATCACGCTCGTGCTGGGATTATTGGCCAAACCGATGCTGGTGACCTGGCCTTTCGTAATGTTACTACTCGATTATTGGCCGTTGCGCCGTTTCGATCTTACTCCGCGCAAGGAGATGGCTACAAAACTTTGGCCACTGCTGCGCGAGAAGTTCCCGTTGTTTGCTCTCGTGGCGGCCTCTGCGGTTATCACAACAATCGCGCAATCGCATGGAGGCGCTGTCCGTACATTCCAAGATTTTCCTATTGCGCTCCGTCTGACGAACGCGCTGGTGTCGTATGTGAAGTATTTACTGCTCACGTTCTGGCCGAATGATCTGGGAGTCTATTATCCGTACACAACGGCGGGCACACCGGCTTGGCAGATCATCTGCGCAGCGTTCTTGCTGATTGGAATTACGGCGTTCTGTTTCTTCCAACGGAAAAGTCGGCCGTACCTCGTTGTCGGCTGGCTGTGGTTCCTGGGGGCACTCGTTCCTGTTATAGGCATCGTTCAAGTGGGCGGGCAAACCATGGCGGACCGCTACTTCTATATTCCGTCGATCGGTTTGTTCATTGTGATCGCGTTCGGATTGGCGGACATCGCGAAAACGCGACGCGTTGCGCCGTCGCTCAGTGCGGCAGTAGCCAGCGGGATTCTACTAGCTCTTGCTATCCTTACGAATGCGCAGATTCATCGCTGGAGTGACAGCTTCACCTTGTTTAAGCACACGCTCGCCGTCACTCCACCTAATCTCATGATAGAAAACAATCTGGGTTCTGCCTTGAGCAGGAGTGGTCTGCACGACGAAGCCGGGGCGCATTTTGAGAAAGCCCTGCAAATCATTCCCGCTCACTACGACTCGCTGTTGTACGACACGCTGTTAAACATGGGCATTACCCGCTTTTACCAAAACCGGCTGCCAGAAGCTATTGAGTATTGTCAATCGGCACTCCGTGTGCGACCGGATGCGCCTAAAGCGCACGACCTGCTGGGCATGGCGCTGGCGATGCAGGGCCACGGCGAAGCCGCGCTCGATGAAATGCGCCACGCAGCAGAGTTGGCGCCGAACGACGCGGACATTCAGAAGGATCTTGGAGTGACGCTGGCGCGGCTTGGCAGAATTCCGGAGTCTATCGATCATTTTCACGAAGCGCTGCGGCTGAATCCTTACAATGCTTCGGCTCATAACAATCTGGGTTTGTCCCTGCTTGAATCTGGAAAACCCGGCGAGAGCATTCCCGAATTTGAGGCAGCACTGCGCCTTAACCCGGAATTGCAAGGCGCAGCCGACAATCTTCGGCGCGCGCAGGCGCAGTTAAGTTCGCAAAGATAGTGGTGCGAAAAGATTCTCCAGCTCGATGGCCAAACGGACAGCGCAAAAGAAAAAGCGTGTTGGCTTGACCGCAGCCAACACACGAAAAGCCGTTCCGCTGAGCTATGCTGTAACATTCGGGCGATCTGATCTCCTCATCCTGCCCGGTTTGGCCGTAGTGACGCTGGCGGTTTATGCGCAAGTCATCGGGCATCAATTCATCACTCTCGATGACCCCACGTATATCCAGGAAAATTCAATGGTGAAGCGGGGTGTTACACTCGCGGGACTCACCTGGGCGTTCACCACCTTTCATGTGGCAAACTGGCATCCACTGACTTGGATTTCACACATGATCGATAGTCAGTTCTTTGGCCTGAACGCCGGCGGCCACTTGCTGGTCAACGCGCTGATTCATGCGACAAACACGTCGCTTGTCTTTTGGTTTCTGTTGCGAACAACACACACCCGCTGGCCGAGCGCGCTGGTCGCCGCGCTTTTTGCGCTGCATCCCTTGCACGTGGAATCGGTCGCGTGGGCGTCTGAACGCAAAGATACCCTCTCTACACTTTTTGGATTGCTCTCCCTGATCGCTTACGTGCGCTATGTAGACGCACCCTCGGGCATCCGGTACCTGTGGACTGGCATGACGCTCGCACTGGGGTTATTGGCCAAACCGATGCTAGTCACTTGGCCTTTCGTAATGTTGCTGCTCGACTACTGGCCGTTGCGAAGATGGCAAAGTGCGAAGGGCAAAGCGGAAACAGGGAAACTGAGAAAGCTCATCCTCGAAAAAATTCCGTTCTTCATTTTAGTGGCCGCGTCAGCGGTTATTACTTTGATAGCGCAATCTCGTGGAGGAGCTTTGCGGACACTCGCCCATGAGCCTGTTGCGCTACGGCTCTCAAACGCGCTTGTGTCGTATGCGAAATACTTGCTGCTCACGTTTTGGCCAAATCATCTGGCGGTGTATTATCCGCTTGCCCCGAGAGGCATACCGAGCTGGCAGATCGTTGGCGCAGCGTTCCTACTGATTGGAATTACGGCGTTCTGTTTCATACAGAGGAAAATCCGGCCGTACCTCATTGTAGGCTGGCTTTGGTTTCTCGGAACACTGGTTCCTGTTATAGGACTCGTTCAGGTGGGCGGGCAAACCATGGCAGACCGCTACTTTTATATTCCGTCCATCGGTTTATTCATTGCGCTGGTGTTCGGATTGGCGGAGATCGTCACGAGTTGGCGTGTTGCGCCATCGCTCTGCGCAGCAATAGCCGGTGCGGTTCTACTCGTTCTCGCTACTCTTGCGAATGCGCAAATTCAACGCTGGCGTGACAGCTTCACTCTGTTTGAGTACACGCTCGCGGTCACTCCACCTAATGTTCGCATAGAACACAATTTGGGCGTCGCCTTTGGCGCTATTAACAGATTCGATGAGGCCGCGGTGCATTTTGAAAAGGCATTGCAGATCGACCCCAATTTCTACGACGGCCTGGTGGCCATGAGTGTTACTCGTGCACACCAGGGCCGGATGCCGGAAGCTATCGAGTATTTCCAGGCCGCGATCCGTCTACAGCCGGACACGCCGAAAGCACATGTGCAACTTGCCCATGCACTGTGGGAACAGAACCGCGACCAAGAGGCGCTGGAGGAGATGCGCCGCGCTTTACAGTCTGCGCCCGGAGACCCAGACATTCGGGGTGACTTTGGACTAGCGCTGGCAATGGTCGGCAGACTACCGGAGGCCATCGAGCAACTTCAAGAAGCGCTCCGACTGAATGCCAATAGCGCCGAGAATCACAACAATTTGGGATTGGCCCTGCTCGCGTCCGGCAAAGCGCGAGAGAGCATTCCCGAATTCGAAGCGGCACTGCATCTGAAACCGGAGTTGAAGGGCGCAGCCGACAATCTGCGCCGCGCACAGGCGCAGTTAGGCAACCAAAAATAGCGGCCCGAAAAAGACCTATATCACGGCAAGGACAGTTACCAGTGGTCGTGATGAGCTTTTCAATTCTGACACCAGAGTGACAAGGACTAATCATCCCCGAATAAAAATGAACGGTGCGTACGCGGCGCGTGTCACAGCAGGCACCATGATGAAAATTACTACTACCGTTTTAGTCGTAGCTGCGGTGCTGACTGCGTCCAGTGCGTTTACAGGGGAACATGCATGTTGTGCAAAAGGCGCATCAAACCGTAGTTCGGTTGCTTGTGTTAATCTGGCAAGCTTGAACCTGACGGCAGATCAAAAGACCAAAATCGAAGCGTGGCGGACTGAATGCATGAAAGCAGGCTGTACCAAGGAAAGCCGCAAGACTTTCCTAAGCCGCGCCAAAGGCATTCTTTCTACCGAGCAGTTCGCCCAATTGAAAGCGCAATGCGAAAAAACCGCAGGCGCGACTAAACCTCAGATCTGATAGCGCTAGGCCTTTTGACGGCTTTTGAAAATACCTCCGCGCCGGAAGAAATTCCGGCGCGTTTTTCTTTTGAACGACAATCTACGAGGCGTTGACGTCAGCACCCTTTCAAACCACTTTCACGCTACAAGATCTTCTGCAGTAGATCGGCAAGACGCCAACCGGCTTTGTGCAGTTCCTCGCGCGCGACCATGCTTGCCCATTTCCGATAAAGAGTTTTATCAGGGGCTGGTTTTTCGAGCGCTTCTCCTGTCGCAACGGTGCGGTCGCCGTCCAGGAACGGCTTTACTTTTCTAAACTCCAACCGTGCATGCGCCTCGCGTGCGATCGGCAAGATTTCGTCGGCCCAAATCTCGGCGTAGCTGTTGACAGAAATGTTTGAGGGCATTCGCCAGTTTCGCGGCTCTTGCCGTGCCATGTCATCCACCAGCGCTTTTTTCATTGGTTCGATCTGCGCCGGAAATTCTTTGCTCGGCAGGTACCTTGGAACACCTGCGAAAAGCGCGTTGACTGCGTCATAATCCCAAAAACCGTGGAATTTTTTCTTGTGAATGCCGCGACGCCGCGGCGGCTCATCGCTTAACTCCAACGTGAAGGTATTTCCACCTTCGTCCGCGAGGGCCGCTTTGTTTTTCTCTGGCTCGGCGAAGCGACCTTGCTCATCGAAGTACGCGGCGCCAACATGGAGCGGCTGATGGATGTCAGCGACGTAATGTGCCAACAGAATAAGCGCCACCGGCTTCGTGATTTTGCGCTCGTTCTGTTCCGGCACGCGTCCCTGCAACACCTCGATGCAGTACGGAATCATGTGCACGATGTCCCATTCGCTACGACCGGCGGAGCCATCTCGATATTTTTGGGGCGGCAGGATTGGGACGTCGGTGTAATGAAACCAGTGGTGCGATGGAATAGCCGAATTCATCTCGTGCGTCGGATGATTTGCTTTCCAGAAATCGCGCAGTTGCCGGTCAATGTTTCGATGCGCCGAATAACGGAATGACCTTGGGTCGTTCGCACCGTTCTTGTCCCAGCCTTTGATCTCATCTGCAATTACGGCCGCTTTTTCGAGTGTAAGTCCGTCAAGTAGCGCGTTGACCTTCGCAGCCTCCGGCGTATTCGCGAGTCGTTCGTCTGCAATCGCGCCTACGATCTCATGTCCCACCGGGCCGTAAGCAAAAGTCGAAGCGCGAAGCGCAACGGCAGCAAGCGCAAGCAGGATTCCTCGACGATTTGAATTCATCGATATGGCGCACCGATTAAGACTTTACTTCCCGATGAGAAGCGAATGAATGACCCCGATTCGGCTTTGCAATTTTTCGAAATGTGATCCAGCCCAGTAAATCTGGCCGCAGCCCGCGCAACGCCGGAATTCCTGGTAACAGATCTTGGTAAGTGGCTCGAGCTTCGCAATTATATCCGCCTTGGCTACCCCTTGTAGCGGCGCATTGCAGCGAAGGCACCGCGTAAATGGGACTATCAGTGTAAAAAGATCAAAGCGGCGGATTACTTCAATAGTTTGCTCATCGGGGTTTTGAGAACGCGGACAGTAACCGGTCTTTACCATCGCATGCATCAGCAAGCGCCTGTCCCGCGTGAGCAGGGCCCGGTTTTCGCGCTTCATTACGTCAAGTAACTGTCGGTCGTTCGCTTGTGGATGATAAGCGACGTCCAAGCCAAGCAAGCGCAAGTTGCGCGTAAGTTTGCCAAGATGTCCGTCTGCAACAAATTGCCTGATTCTAGACACTTGCAATCTTTTTTCACTAAACTTCTGGTATTGTTTCCCCAGTGGATAAACGTCAATTTCGACGTCGCTAGCGACGCCGAAATTGAAATCCACGGCTTCTCCGTTTACCAAGATCAAATCGATCTCTGGATGCGGGATGCCGCACGATTCGATGACGTCTTTTACCGAGGTCTTTTCCCGCAGCCTGCGCTCGATGTTTCGACGAGGTCTTGTTCGCCCGAGAAAAAAATCCAGATCGCCATAAACATGGAGCCGAACAGAGAACGGCTTCAAATCAATTGATGATGCGTGCGTTGGCATACGCGTATTCGAAAGTAGTCGCACGCGGCCGACCTTGTAACTTCCCCGGGCCAAGAGGTTCGTCTTCTCCGAAATAGCAGTCGATTTGCCATCGGCGCAGGCCGCCGCCCGTATCCATAATCTTCCACCGAGTGCTACCAAAGACCTTTTGCACCTCTGGCGAAGAGGTCTCTACAATGGCTCCGTGGCGCAAGCTGCCCTGGGCTGACTTGATTGCTGCTGAATACCGATCAACCAAAACACCGCCTCCACCCATCGGGTGCGATGCAAAGCCGTACGAACCACCGCTGTCATAGCGAATGTAATTGCGTCCATTCACTGGAGTCGTTATGCGGCCGAATCCTTCCTTCTTGACCGAGCGAAGAAAATCGCGCGGATAGGTTCGACCGTGTAAACCTGGTTTCGTGACTGGCGTCGTATCGAAGCCGCGTTCAAACGTGAAACCGGATTCCTTCGGCGTGTAATAGAGCGTGCAGACCACGAAGTATTCACCGTTATGTCCTTGTGGGCGCCGCGCCAGTTTTTCATTCTCATACGCAAGCCGCTGCATGACTTCAGGCCATGGAATGTCTGCACGCAGCTGAGGGATGATCGACATCGAAAATCCAACAAGAAGAAGCCTGATCGCTCGGAATGACACTTTGGAAAAGCGCGGTTGCTTGATCATTAATCGTCGAAGAATTCCGTTAACGGTCCGCCCAGCAGGATTTCAATCGGCATTTTCTCGTATTCGTATTCATAGGGCGGTTGCTTCCATGCAAATTGGCAAGGATACAGTTTTCGAATGCAACGAATGACTTCGATGCCCGTTCGAAATGGGCTAAATGCGTTACGATCTGTTACATGAATTTGTGCGCCGCCGCAGAGTTCACCGGCAAATTTGTGAAAGGTTGGCTGAAAATAATTTTCGCGAAAGAAAACGCCTGGCAGGTTTAAGGCGTTTAGTTCGCTGCAAAGGCCCTCAGCATCGATAAATGGCGCGCCGAAAATTTCGAATGGTCGTGTTGTGCCCCGTCCCTCGGAGATGTTCGTCCCCTCGAGCAGACACATACCGGGATACACGGTTGCAGTCTCGAGTGTCGGCATGTTCGGTGATGGCATGATCCACGGGAGGCCGGTTTGATCGAACCACATCTGGCGGTTCCAATTTTTCATCGGCAAAATCCACAATCGACATTTGGGAAACGCTTCGTCTCGAAATTGCTGCGCCAGCTCGCCGATTGTTTTTCCGTGGCGCACTGGAATCGAATGAAGCCCGACGAAAGATTTGTAAACAAGGTCGAGCACTGGGCCCTCGGTGGTGACGCCGCTAATCGGGTTCGGCCGGTCAAGCACAACAACAGCAATGCCATTTTGTTCACAGGCGCGCATGCAAAGATACATCGTCCAGATGAACGTGTAGTAGCGCGCGCCGATATCCTGAAGATCGACAAGTAAAACATCGAGACCCTGCAGCATCGCTACCGTTGGCTCACGGTGTTCGCCATACAGACTGTAAACGGGAATGCGCCAACGAGGATGCTCGTAACTTGTCCATTCCACCATGTTGTCTTGCGTCTGGCCAAGAAATCCGTGCTGCGGACCGAAAAACGCGGCGAGGCGAAACAGGTCGTCCTCCCGTCTCTCCAGAATTCGTGAGGCGTGTTCGAGTCTTGATGAAACTGATGCCGGGTGAAGCAGCGCGCCTAAGCGGGTGCCGCGAAGCTTTTTCGGCCAAAGTTCGCCCAGATGATCAAGCGGTAATTCGACGCGCACAGGAGTGTTTTACTACAACAGAGAAATTCTCGCGAACGCGTTGTAGGGCGGCTGTGTCAGTCGCCGACCCATGGCCTTTGACACAAAGGCCCTATACTCTTCGCCGTCGTATCAAGCCTACGGCAACAATTGCGGTCACCGTGACTAGCGCACAGAATTTCGCGAATAGCTCTCCATGTCGGGTGTAGAAGGTTAACTCGTGCTCGGTTGGAACTTTGATCTCACCGGTGAGCACGCCTTCACCGAATGTGCTGCCTGTTTCATCGCGTAACACCTGAGTGACACGGCCGAATGCGTTTATAAAACAGGTTACTCCAGTATTTGCCGCACGAACCATCGGACGACGCGTTTCAACACATCGAAAGATGGCATTTGCCAAATGCTGATGTGAGCCCGCGGAATGCAGAAACCATGCGTCGTTTGTGATGTCCACGAGCAAATTCGCGCCGGGATTCGATTCCGCGGGAAGTACAAAACGGCTGACAAGTTCACCAATGGTGTCTTCGAAACAGATTAACGGAGCCACCTGCACATCGCTATTGGTGAGGGTGAACATCGTATGTTCTTTTCCTGGTTTAAAATCGCCGGGTACCTGGTCGCCAACAATTCGTGCGACTAGCGGCACTGTATGCCGCCCCGGAACGTATTCGCCAAAAGGAACCAGGTGAAGTTTCCGATAGACCTGCACACGTTCGCCGCCATCGGAAACAAGCAGCGCAGCGTTGTAAACATCACCGTTTTCTTCGTCGATTGTACCGAGTAAAAGGTCGCTTTCTCCAGATGCAGCCAGGTCCATCACGAATCTGTTACTTGCCGGCTCTAAAAGAACCGGCCCAGGCATCGAACTTTCCGGCCAAATCAACAAATCAGGTGGAGGATTTGACCGCATGGCAATTTCGCTCAGGCGGCCAAACTGATCGAAAATTTTCCTCGTAAACTGTGGATCAAACTTTTGGTTTTGAGGAATATTCGATTGCACAGCAGCAACACGGAGTGACTTTGCAGGCGGCGAAATCTGGGCGGCGCGAAGACCGAAGGACAACACGCCCACGATTGCGGCGAGCGTAAGCGTCAGATCAAAATGTGGTCGCGTCGTATGTGTGCGTGCCTCAACAATCAACCGCCGCACTGTTGTAACCAGGATCACATTGGCAAACACAATCATGAACGACAACCCGGCTACGCCGGTGAATTCCGCGATTTGAACAAGTGGCCAGTTGGCGTGCAGCGCCACACCCAGCCCGTTCCAGCCGAAACCGGAAAACACCCATCCGCGGAGCCATTCCAGCATCGTCCATGCGGCAGCGAGAACACAAGCCAGCAGCAAGTTGTTGGTGGATCTCGTCCACGGTGACCGCTGCGGCCCTGCGGTGAGGCGAGCTTGGGCGAGCATCCGATCCCATTTCGTCCCGGGTGATTTCGCTGTTGCTGTGCGTGGCCGAAGCAAACCGCAAAACCATGCCCAGAGGGCGATGTAAATCGCCAAGTAAAACTGCAGCACGAACCAGCCGAGGACCGTAACAGTCGTGAGCCAGGAGAAAGCCGTCCAAAAAAAAGTCAGTCCAGCGACATAGCCAAGTATCAGATTACGAAGCCAGCGGAGGCGCGACTGCTCTCCAGAGAACCAAATAGCGGCGAGGAGTGGTATAAGCGCGATCCAGCAGAGCCAGGTCAGATTAAACGGCGCAAAACAACCTGCGTAGAGAAGCCCGCTGCAGATCGCCGCCAGCCACGGCCACAACCGCGGCACTTTGAGTAGCCGGCTCGACTCCATTACTTCCTAAGACGTGCGTGCGCATCCTTTTGCAGCCACTCCCAGAGACGATCCAGTTTTTCTCCGACTTGCGCTTTGATTCGACTAAGCTCCGCAGCGTCAAATTTACCGTTCTCCGGCCGGCGCTTCGCGAAAAGGTAGTATTTGATCTTGGGCTCCGTTCCCGACGGCCGTACGGCGATTCGCGTTCCGTCTTCGAGTTCAAAAATCGACATCTTTTCCTTGGGAACTAAGTCGCCCTCGACGTCTTCGATCATGTCGGTCTCAAAATTTTTGATGTTGACCACCCTCAATCCGAGAACTTCAGAAAATGGATCGGTGCGGTATGATTCTGCCAGGCGCACAATTTTGCCCGCGCCTTCTGCTCCTTCGAAAACGAGCGAACCGTTTTTCTCCGCAAAGTAACCGAAGTTTGCGAAAATTTCGTCGAGTAATTCATCGACGGTCTGCCCGCGTGACTTCGCATAGGCAGCTACTTCGCAGAACATGATGACTGCGCCGTTGCCGTCCTTATCGCGAACAAAGTCGGCGCCACTGTAACCGTAGCTCTCTTCACCGCCGAACACGTAAAACAAAGAATGCAAGAGGCGCAGCCGGCGTGTTTCCGGTTCCGTGAGATCGGCATAATTCTGTCGCAGGTGTTCCGGGATCGCGCGCTCGTACTTGCCAAGCTTTGCGCCGATGTATTTGAAGCCGGTCAGCGTTTCGACACAGCGCAAACCGTAATAATTGGCGATCGCCTTTTGCAGGTCGGTCGTGACAAAAGTTTTGATGATCACGGCATGTGAGGCGTTTTGCTCATTCAGCATGCCCTTGTCGAACAATGTCTTTATGCGATACCAGGCGAGGAGCGAACCGGCCTGATTTCCGGTCAGCAATTTCATTTGGCCGTCCTTACCACGAACTGCAGCGCCCATGCGATCGCAGTCCGGATCCGTGGCGACCACCACATCAGCATTCTCCTTTCGAGCAAGATCGATTGCCATCGTTAACGCCTCGGCATTTTCCGGGTTCGGCGATTTCACCGTGGGGAAACGACCGTCGAAGCAATCCTGCTCCGGCACGACTTGGAAATTGAAACCGAGTCGGTTAAGCATTGGCTTGATGATTACTCCGCCGGTTCCATGCAGCGGCGTGTAAATGATCCGCAGCGATTTGGCTTCGCGAGTCACTCGTGGATCCAGAATCAACGTATCAAGCCGCCGCATGTATGCATGATCGATGTCCCTGCCAATCGTCGTCACTTTGCCTCGCCGATCTTTTGGGAGTGGTATGAATGATTCGGTCGTGATCGCGTTTACCTTGGCAATGATTCCGCTCGCGTGCGGCTCGATCACTTGCGCCCCATCGCTGTAATAAACCTTGTAGCCGTTATCATACGGCGGATTGTGACTCGCCGTGATCACGACACCAGCGCTTGCTTTGAGATAACGAACAGCAAACGAAAGTTCCGGCACGGAGCGCGGCCCATCGAACACGAATGCGTCGCAACCATTCTCAGCTGCGATTCTGGCAGCAAGCTCTGCAAACTCCCTGGAGAAAAAACGCGGATCATGCGCGATAACAATCCTTGGCTTAGCTGAGGTACTTTGCGATCGGTTCCAAGCCTGTAGATAAGCGACAAGTCCCCGCGTTGCGCGGTTGATGTTAAAGAAATTCATCGCGTTCGTGCCGACGCAGGGGAATTGAGGTCGCTCGCCTTCGCGCGCGTTCCCGCGCTCTGCCATTGTAATGATCTTCCCAATCGTCCGGCCACGAAGACCACCCGTCCCAAATGCAAGAGTCTGATAAAAGCGATCGTTGATTTCCTTCCACTCGGCGGCATCAACGAGCTCGTTGACGGACCGAAAATAGAGATCTGACCTCGCGCTAGCCAAGAGGGTGCGAATGTTCTTTGCTGACGACGCTATCAAAAAGCGGTCAGTAACAGCGCGCTCGATCCTCGAATTGAGCTGTTCAATGTCGCCCGCCATCGCTGGCAACTGTTCCGCCATCGATTGCCTTTGCAAGCACTCTGTGCAGCTCAGTGCGATCGGACTTGCCCTTCCGGCTTCAAGTCGTTATCAAACTGCAAAGGAGTTCAACATGAAGCGCTGCATCCGACATCTGCCGATCGCCATCTTTCTGCTGTTAGCCACTTTCGGTGAGTCCGCAGATCGTCAACAAAACAGCGACAGCAAAAGAGAAGTCTGGGAAGCACTCCAAAATTACGAGACAGCATTCATAAAGCGCGATGTCGCCGCATTGGAGAAGATCTGGGCTGATGATTCCGTCTTCGTAAACGCGTCGGGAGAGGCGCTGACGAAGGAACAGAACCTCGCGAAGATCAAATCCGGTGCAACAGAACTGGATACAATAATTGAAGAGGACGGTATGATGGTGCGCGTTTATCAAAACAGCGCTGTCACCACGACCCCCGTCACGATCAAGGGGCAATACAGTGGTCAGCACGTGAACGGACTCTACCGAAGTACACTCTTTTGGGTAAAAGGTCCCGCTGGCTGGCAATTAGTTTGTGATCAGCTGACCGCCCTCTCGACGAAATAGAGTCTCAAGCGCCTCAAACTGATCGCGACGACCGCGGACGCCTTGCTGTCACGCTGAGTGTGGCACAAAGTCGAAGGGTGAATCCGAAGGCCTTCTTCGGCGAGCTAAAGCGACGCAATGTTTACAAAGTTGCCGTGGCCTACGCGGTCGCCGGCTGGGCGCTCTCTCAAGGAGTCGCACAGGTGTTTCCAGTGTTCGATGTTCCGAATTGGGCCATCCGCTCGATTGTCGTCCTTATCATCATTGGTTTGCCAATCGCGCTCGTTCTGGCATGGATGTTCGAGCTTACCCCGCAGGGAATTAAGCGCACCGAAATGGCGGATGCCATGCCCGCAACGTCCCGACGAAATAAGCGCGCGTGGATTTACGTAGTGATCATCGGCGGTCTCGTATCCATCGGATTATTTTTTCTCGGCCGCTATACGGCGCCAACGGCAACCGTAGCGCCAGTTTCCGGCAAATCGATCGCGGTTCTGCCCTTCGAAAACCTGAGCGAGGATAAAGCCAACGCTTATTTCGCAGACGGCATCCAGGCGGAGATTCTGACGCGGCTCGCTAGGATCGCCGATTTGAAAGTGATTTCGCGCACTTCGACCCAGCAGTATCAGAGCAAGCCGGCTAATCTCGACGAGATCGCGAAGCAGCTTGGTGTCGCAAATGTTGTTGAGGGCAGCGTGCAAAAAGCGGCGGATCAGGTTCGGGTCAATGTTCAACTAGTTAATGTGCAAACGGGCTCTCAGCTCTGGGCGGAGACCTATGATCGAAAGTTGACGGACATCTTTAGCGTCGAAAGCGAGATCGCTATACGAATCGCAGCATCGTTGCAGGCGAAACTGACAGGCCGCGAGGAGCAAGCATTGGCTGCTAAGCCGACAAACAATCCGGAAGCTTACGACGCCTACTTGCGCGGGTTGGCCTTTGAATCACGTAGCAACTACTCGAGCGACGCGCTATTCAAAGCCATCGATTTTTATGCGCTGGCGGTCCGGCTTGATCCAAATTTTGCACTTGCTTGGGCGCGACTTTCCGGTGCGCACGCGCTGCTTTACTTCCTACGCCACGACACTACTACTGCTCGGCGCGAAGCAGCTAAAGATGCTTTGGAAAATGCGCAGAAACTGCAGCCGAACTCGCCCGAAACCCTGCTCTTCCTGGGTTATTATCAATATTGGGTGTTGCGCGATTTCGGGCTAGCCAAAACCACTTTCGAGCGTGTTGGCGAGATGTTGCCAGGGAACAGCGAGGTTTTATACGCCCTTGGCGCAGTCGCCCGACGTGAGGGAAATTGGGATGAAAGCGTTGTCTACTGGGAACGCGGCCTGGCCCTCGATCCTCGGAATCCGGCATTACTGACTGAAGTGGCATGGACTTACGCAATGCTTCGACAGTTCCCGGCCGCGCTAAAACTCTACGCCCGGGCACTGGCTATCCTCCCCGATGAGCCGTCTCTAATAGCATTGAAAGCCAGCATCTACCAAGCCGAAGGTAACCTGCAAGAAGCCGCTAAGTCGCTGGTTCAGGTAAACGCAGAAACGAATTCAAACGACGCCGTTCGAATCAAGCTGACCCAATTCAGACTTGAACGAAATTTCAGTGAGCTTATCCAGTTCGTGCAAGCCCGACAACCCCGACTCCAAGCTACCGCTGGAATTGACAAGGGCATCAAGCAGGTAGGGGTAGCGTTGGCCCAGCGTCTAGCTGGCGATCACGCGCAGGCAAAAGCTACCGTTGAACAGGCTCGGAAGACGCTTGAGCCGCTCAGGAAGGATCAACCAGACAACGCCTTCATTTCCGCAGCGCTTGCGGTAGCTTACGCCACGCTCGACGAGAAGGATTCAGCCATCAACGAAGCGCAGCGTGCAATCACGCTTGTGCCGAGTAGCAAAGATCGCGTGTCGGGGCCCGGCTTCGAAGAGAACCTGGCGCTAATTGAGACGATGACTGGCGAGAATAGCCGTGCGATCGAAACTCTCACACGGTTGTTACATACGCCGTATGGTGGCTGGCTTTACACTCCATCACCCATCACGCCAGCACTGTTAAGGCTCGATCCAATTTGGGACCCTTTGCGCACGGATCCCGCTTTCCAAAAACTCTGCGAATAAGAGAAGCAATGAATTCGCGCATCTTTTCGCCAAGCTCAGGCGGCGTAATGATTTATAACGTGCCCTTCAGAGTTCGATATACGAGCGTCGCTGCCGCGATGTCCTCCACTGCCATACCGAGCGATTTGAAAACCGTCGTTTCATTTGCGCGCGATGGAACTTTGCCGGCGAGCGCTTCGCCGAGTTCGGCGTAAACCTTCGCGCCGGAAAGAATCACGTCGCCGGATTCTTTCAACGCGCCTTCGCGTGAATCGACGAAGACGACGTTGCGCATTGCTTCATCATCGAGCTCGCGCCAGTCGGGGCGACAAGCGCCGACCGCGTTCACATGGCAACCGGGCTTGAGCCAGGCGCCCTTTAGCACTGGCGTTGTCGAACTGGTGACAGTCACGATCACATCCGCGCCGCGCACCGTATCCTCTGCAGACGTTACGGTCGCGCCGACTTCCTGCGCGAACCGCTCAGCATGCTTGCGCGTGCGACTCCAGACGCGAATCTCCTCAAACGACATGACCAGCCGGAGCGCTTCTACGTGACTGCGTGCTTGGACACCGCTGCCGAGAATAGCGAGGACCTTAGCTTCAGGCGATGCGAGCAGCTTTGTGGCCGCGGCTGAAACAGCGGCAGTTCTCATTTCGGTGATTAACCGCCCGTCCATTATCGCCACCGGCGTTCCGGTTTCTGGATCGACAAGAAAAATCGTGGCCATGTGCGTGGGAATTCCGCGTTCCGCATTGGGCGGATAGAACGTGACTGCCTTAAGGCCGAGTCCGTCGGGCGAAAGCGCCGGCATCAATCCCAGGAATCCTCCATGTCGCTCGACGCTAATGATCGACCGCACGGGTTGCACCACTTTCCCAGCGGAGAAATCCATCAAGGCCTTCTCCATCGCGGGAATCAAATCCATCATCTGCAAATGCTGCCGCACTTGCTCCTCATTAAGAAAAATCGGCTGATCGAATTTCACTGGTCTATTTTAACCACGAATTCACACGAGTGGACACGAATTTGGTTCTTCCATTAGTGTTCATTGGTGTCCATTCGCGGTTAGTTCTCGAATGCCTGAAAACCTGCAAACGCGGTGCGTGATCGTGGGTGGCGGACCAGCCGGAATGATGGCTGGTTACCTACTGGCGCGGGCAGGCGTGCCAGTGCTCGTCTTGGAGAAGCACGCTGATTTCAATCGCGATTTCCGCGGCGACACCATTCATCCCTCCACCCTGGAATTGATGCACGAGCTTGGGCTGCTCGATGAATTTCTAAAACAGCCGCATCAGGAAGTGCGAGAACTGCGCGGTGTGATTAATGGACAGGTCGTGCCCATCGCTGATTTCAGCAAACTCCCCACACGTTGCAAGTTCATCGCCTTTATGCCGCAATGGGATTTCCTGAATTTTCTGTCCGGCCATGCGAAGCATTTTCCAAGTTTCCAATTGCACATGAAAACCGAGGTCGTCGATTTGCTGATAGAGAACGATCGGGTGGTCGGTGTCCGTGCAAAAACGCCGCATGGCGAAATGGACGTGTATGCAGACCTCGTCATCGGTGCGGACGGACGACATTCGGTTACGCATACACGCGCGGGTTTTAAGCAATGCGAGTTCGGCGTGCCGATTGATGTGCTCTGGATGCGTATCTCAAAGAAAAAGGATGACCCGGAACAATCGTTGGGCTTTTTTCAGCATGGCAAGCTGCTCGTCATGCTGGACCGCGGCGATTACTGGCAATGTGGATTCGTCATCCCCAAGGGCGGATTCGAAGAGATCAAAGCGCGCGGTCTGCCGCAATTTCAAAATGAAATTGTGAGCTTCGCCGGATTTCTGCGCGACCGAGTGGACGAGTTGGATGACTGGTCAAAAATCAAATTGCTCACAGTTCAAATCAATCGGCTGCGCGATTGGTGCCGCGAAGGATTGCTTTGCATCGGCGATTCTGCGCATGCGATGTCGCCGGCAGGCGGCGTCGGGATTAATCTCGCGATTCAAGATGCCGTTGCCACGGCTAATCTACTCGCGGCAAAATTGCGGAGTGGTCCAGTTTCCGTGGCCGATTTGCGACAAGTGCAGCTCCGGCGCGAATGGCCGACGCGGCTGATACAGGGAATGCAGGTTTTTATTCATCGTCACGTGGTGACCGGCCAAGCGTCCGGCAACAAGCAATCGTTGCCGTTTGTAGTGCGCTTACTGAAATGGTTCCCGATTCTGCGACAACTACCCGCTCGTTTCATCGGCCTCGGCCCGCGCCCCGAACATTTCCGTAGTCCGACACCAGAGCCGATTTCGTAGATCTCGCAGCTGGTTTGCTGTGAGAGCGGTCCGCATTTCCGGATTGCTTGGCAATTTTTATGGTCGTATCAACCGCAAAAAATTCGGTATATTTTGATATCACTCACTATTAAGGGCATGGAAAAATCGCAGGTAATCGAAGCCATTAAGCAAATTGCTGACAAAAATGGCGGCAAAGCTCCTGGGAAAGCTCTGTTCGAGCGTCAGACTGGGATTCGGGAGGCCGATTGGTATCCGTACCTTTGGCTCCGATGGAGTGATGCATTGACGGAAGCAGGCTTTTCGGCCAACGAGTTTCAGACGGCGATTAGAGATGATGTGCTGATCCAAAACTACATTGGCCTTGCGAGAGAGCTTGGGCGCTTGCCGGTCGCAGGAGAGATCAAGCGGAAAGCCAGAAGGGATCAGACGTTTCCCAGTCATTCAGTATTTGGGCGTTTCGGTGGAAAGGAGAAATTGCTGGCAGCGGTTCTCCGCTGTTGCAAACAAAATGCAGGTAATGACGACATCGTCGTGCTTATCGAGAACCGCTCAGCTGCGTCAAAGGACGCGGCAAAGTTAGAGGCCGCGACAGCAGCGAAGGTCACGACTGGGTTCGTCTATTTGATGAAGTCCGGCCGACACTACAAAATTGGTCACACGAGCTCCATTGGTAGCCGCGAGCGACAGCTTGCAATCCTAATCCCGATACCACCTCGGAAGATTCACAGTATCGAAACGGATGATCCTAGTGGTGTGGAAGCTTACTGGCACAAGAGATTTGAGGCCAAGCGCGGCGAGGGAGAGTGGTTTGATTTGTCGCCAGAAGATGTGAGAGCCTTTAAGCGTTGGAAGAGGATTGTTTAACCGTTAACATTAAGCGCCGTGAAGATCTGGCGCTTCACATTCTCGCACGACGCTTTTTACCGACTGCCGGACGAGAAGCGGATTTTCTGGCTACAGTTGGCTCAAATTCGAAATGACCTTCGAGCGATTGATGGAATCTGTATCCCTTTGCTGAATGTCGTGCGGCCCGGGAATGGGGCAGAGCGATTCAGCGATGGAGAGCAATGGATAGCATTGCATCAGCTTATCTTTGCCGTGCGGCAGCTTTGCGGGACCCTGAAAGAGGCACACACGGTAATTCACAAGCAATGGCATGGAACACTGCTAAGCAAGCAGATGGATTCATCACTGAATAAAGAAGCGAAAGACGGGCTCAAAGCATTCAACAAATATTTCAATAATAGCGACAATCTTGTCACAACGATTCGGAAAAACTTTGCTCACCATTTTGATTCCGAAATCCTAAAAGGCCGACTTTGCAACTGTCCCCCCGATGAATTGCACGAGTTCATTGTCGGCCAGACCTGCGGCAACACCTTCTACAAGTTCGCGGAGGACTTGCGGCAACATGCGATTGTTCGTGCGATTGGCGCCAGCAATATACGAGAGGCGGCCGCGAAACTCTATGACGAGCCGAGACAATGCGCGCTCCGGCCTTTTGAAACCTTTGCCGACGACGTTCTATTCAAAATCGCAGAGGATCTCGACCTGAACATTAAGGAAGCGAACATACCCGAGCCTCTTGATCCCAGAAGCCTTAGGCCGTTTCTCTTGTTTCCAGAAGCAGAGGCGCAGTCGGCCACTGACTTAGAGAACAATGTCGCTTGATTTCGATAGCATCCGCGCGGCGCATGAGCGGATTCGTCCGTACATTCATCGCACCCCAGTGTTGACAAGCGAGCGATTGAACGAGGCGAGTCCCGCGGCCGCGGGACTGCTCTTTAAATGCGAAAATTTTCAGAAGATCGGTGCGTTCAAAGCGCGCGGCGCGACCAACGCAGTATTTTCGCTGGACGATGTCACCGCGCGACGCGGTGTCGCAACGCATTCGTCCGGCAATCACGGTGCCGCAGTGGCGCGCGCGGCGAAACTGCGCGGCATTCCTGCGCACATCGTTATGCCATCTAATTCGGCGAGGGTGAAGATTCGCGCAGTAGAGAGTTACGGTGCGCACGTTGTTTTTTGTGAACCGACCGAACAGGCGCGCGAAACGATTTCCGCTGAAGTAATCAACAAGACCGGCGCCACGCTGATTCATTCATTTGAGAACGAACAAGTGATAGCGGGGCAGGGGACAGCGGCAGTGGAATTGCTTGAAGATGTTCCGGAACTTGATGTGATCATGTGTCCGGTCGGCGGCGGCGGTCTGCTGTCCGGCACCGCGATCACGGCGAAATCGATGCGGCCACAAATCAAAGTAATCGCGGTCGAGCCGGCGAACGCGGACGATGCGGCGCAATCGTTTCGAGCCGGGCGACGGCTCGTGACCGAAAAGAAATTTACTATCACCGATGGACTGCGAACAAATGTCGGCGAACGAACCTTTCCAATTATCCGGCGTTACGTGGACGACATCGTGACGGTGAGTGAGCAAGCAATTGTCTCGGCGATGCGCACGATTTGGGAGACGATGAAGATCGTCATCGAGCCCTCAGCCGCTGTTCCGTATGCCGCGGTTATTGAAAACAAAATCGCCATCGAGGGGAAGCGCGTGGGGATCATTCTCACCGGCGGCAATATCGATTTGGACGCGCTGCCGTGGAATCTGTAGAGGCAGCCGTGCCGGCTGCGAGATGTTGATTTTACGCAGGCGACACGTCTGCCACCACAGGTGCGGGCCGCGAAATATTTGCCTAGATCAGGGAACCATCGGGCGAATCAAAACCGAAACGTATATCTGGGAGAGGAGTGTAATTAAGTATGAAAGGGTTAATTGTATTTATAGCGGCATCCGTTCTGGTATTTGGCACTGTTGTGTCGCACGGAGCGAATTTGGACAGAATTTCGGCGGAAACCGGAGTTCCCATCGCTACGCTCCAGGCAGAAAGAGCGTCGACAGGACTCGGCTGGGGTGGACTTGAGAAAGCGCACCTGCTAGCAAACGCTTCCGGCCAGAGCTTCGATAGCATTGTAGCGCTGCACCAATCCGGGGAGGGCTGGGGCAAAATTGCGCACGATAACGGACTGAACCTCGGCCATATTGTGAGCAACGCGCATCGCTCAAGTAAGGCGACAACGCATGCGCAGAACACTAAGACTGCTCACGGAAAGAGCGCCACATCCGCTCATGGCAAGAGCGCCACAAACATTGGCAGAGGCCACGCCGGTAAAATGACTACAACGCGGAGAGCCGGCCACGGGTCGAGCTTTAAATCATCCGGCTTCGGCGGGTCCCATGGAATGTCGATGAGCCACTTCGGATCACACGGCATGGGCCACGGTGGCCACGGTCGGTAAGCAAAGAGAAATAACCGTTGAAGGGTTGAAGCGCAAAGAGGAGGCGCATAGCGTGCGCTGTCCTCAACGCATTGGCTAACACGCGGCAATGTGATCGGCGGTTGCGGATACTACAGCACAGGGACTAGGCCTCGGTCGCGGTCCAGAATTTGTTGAAGGCGTTTGGCCAGCTCCGGTCAATGACACTATCGCGCGCGGATTTGCCCATTCGTTCCCGCAGCGCCGGATTCGTCACCAAGGCGCGGATCGCGCCCGTGAAATCTTCGAGGTCGTGTGACTTCGTGATCAGACCGTTGCTCTTGCCTTCCACTAATTCTTTGGGCCCGCCGGAGTCGGAAACGACTACTGGCACGCCGCACGCCTGTGCTTCGAGAATAACGTTGCCGAAGGTGTCGGTAGTGCTGGGAAAGACAAAAATGTCTGCGGATGCATACGCGGTGGCCAATTCGTCACCGTCGAGATAGCCAGTAAAAATCGCTTCCGGCAAAGATTTAGCGAACGCCTCGGAATACGGTCCATGACCAACGACGAAAAGTTGGACTGGCAATCCCTCGTCGCGCAGACGCCGATAAGCCGCTGCCAAAAGATCGAGGTCTTTTTCCCTTGAAATCCGGCCTACGTACAGCAAGCGCACTTCGCCATTGTATTCGCCAAATTTTTCGAAGAAGGTCGGCTCTCGTCGTGCGGGATGAAAGAGCTCGGTATCGAGTCCGCGAGGCAAGATTTTCAATTTTGCGGGATCGAAGCCCCGTTTGATCCAGCTTTGTCGATACTCTTCGGAATTGACGAACACGGTGTCGAGCTGTCCGTAGAACCAGTGCATGTAACGCCACGCCACGCTTTCAAGGAAGCCGTCCTCGGTAAGAATGCGCACGTATTGGGGGAAATCGGTGTGATAAATGCCGCTGGTTTGCAGGTTGAGCATCTTGGCGGCGAGCAGCCCAGTTAATCCAACCGGGCCGGGCGTGCTGATGATGATCTCAGTGAATCGTTCCCGCTGGACGTAATCCAGCATTTGCAAAATTGGCGGGAAACTCAGTTTCTGCAGTTCGTATTCCGGCAACTCGAATTCGCCGATGGGCGGGAAGTTTTTGATTGGGATATCGGAAAGTTGAAGGTTGCTTCGTGAAGCCACGACGACCAATTCCTTTCCCGCTGCTGCTCCGGCAGTGGTCATTTTGCGGATGGTGGTGGCGACGCCATTGACATCTTCGAGGGTGTCGGTGAACCAGGCGCGTTTACGGTTTTGCAAGGCGATCGGAATTTCGCCGGTCAATTCCTTAAAAATAACGCGCAACCATTTTCGCGAGGGCGCCTGACTGTGAAAACCATAGATATACGGCGTGAGAATTACGAGGATCGGCACAATCGCGCTGAGCGCCTGCATGCTTTCGACCATGTTGCCGCTGCTGATTTGTTGCACGAACCGATTGAAAAAACGAAACGCGAGTTGCTCCGCCACCATGTTGGCCATGAGAAACGTGCGGCGCTCAGGTTCGCTGACATTGTTTAACTGCGCGGTGAGTCTGGCCTTTACTTCCGGTCGCGCGAAATAACCTGAAAGCTCTTTCCAGAGCGAAACGTTCGCCGGCTTCGCCAGTTCAAAAATTTTTCCTGACAAAACTCCCTGCACGATAAACTCGGTTTTTTCTTTGAGACTGAATTCCGTGGGCGCACGGCCCTCCATAAACCGCGAAAACATTTTCTCCACAAGCGCTGCGCCCGGCCCGAGTTTTTCGTGAAAGCGGTCCTGGATGAAACAGCCAACCGTGTTGTAAAAGCCGTGCGACAGAATTAACGGCGTTCCTCCGTGGCCTCGTGCGTTGCAATCTCCGTTCCGAATAAATTCCAGAAATTTCTCTGCGGAACGCGCAGCCGGCGTTTCTGTAAAAGCGGAAGCGGCAAATTGTCCGCCGTGATCGTCCGAGCCGCCGACGAAGATTTTTTTCCACGGCTCCGCGTGCGTAGGCGCAAGATTGTGACGGTTCGCGAGTTCGTGGATCTTCTCTGGCGTCAACTTTTCAAAAAGAGTCTGAGCCAGGTCGCTCAGAAGCGCGTCGCGCAAGCCGTTGATGCCCTCGAAATGTTTGAAGAGAAGGATCAGCTGCTCGAGATGTTTTGCCTCCAGTTTGCCGTTAACGCTGTAAAGAGGATGCGCGACCGCATGAGCGATCTGCGCCGCTTGCAGGCAGCGTTGCAGCTCGAAGATATTATCGCGGACGCCTTCGATCTCGCGGTGTTGTTCCTCTGAGATTCCCCAAACAAGGATGTGCAGCTTGCAGGGATCATTAGGAAAATACGTGGTGACCTGTTCGCTGATGAACGTGCGAGGCAGGTGCGCAATCTGGAGGCAACCCGCGATCGCGTCGTGATCGGTGATGGTGATGTAATCCATCCCGCGCCTGATCAATTGCCGGTACAGTTCCTGCGGGTCCGAATAGCTGTCCGGGAAATCAAGACGCCGAAAGAGCCATTCTTCCGAGCGCGCGCTGTAACGCGAGTGAATATGTAAATCGCACCTGCTCACATTTAGAGTCCGCGTCTCAATCTTTGTTCGGCGATCCAGTCCTGGTAGGTCGTAGCGGTTCGCACACTGCTTGTTGCTGTGATCCAAGCGAGAATCTGCCTCCAAATCGGAGGTTGAAGATAATCAGGCGGATGAATGCTTATGCGCAAGAGCGACTTGCCCTTCAGGAATCGGAACATCGCCGCGTTCCAGGTGCGACTGACCGCACGGCGCCAATTGCTTTCGACGCTATAAACCAGCGTTCTTGCAGGAAATACGTTGCCCGAGCGGAGATCACATACCGTACGCAAACGTGTGGTGTATTCCATTTGCGCATCGCGCGCGGCGCGTTCTGCTTCATCGCCCAGCAACCACGCCGGCGCCACAAAACCTCGCGGCTTGAGCCCGTGCGCGCGGAATTCATCGCGCGCGCCGGCAATGCGACTCAGAGCTTCTTCATAACCCAGGTCGTAAAACTCGCCCTCGTTTTGCGTGTAAAATCTTGTCACGAATTGATCGCGCAAAGTTTCTTTCGCACGGCGAGGACGTTCGTGGAAATAGCCGTGAATGACGATTTCGTGGCCTTCCGCTTCCAAACCCCGGAGCCACGATACAAATCCAGTATCTCTTGTGAAGAGTCCCTGATGATGATAATCCGGCACGACTAGAAGAGAACAAACGCGGACGCCGCGGCGAGCCAGTTCTGAGATAATTGTGTTTGCGATTTGCTGGGTTGAAGGAGCGACGTCGTGCAAAGAGACGACGATAAAATCCCTTGCAGCGCTCGCTGTGGCAACGAGTGGGAGAAACTCCGTTGCCGCAATCGTACTCATTCGGGAATTTTCGGCTCCGAAGCAGCTTTGAACAAGACAAAAGCTCAAGGCGCGACTTTCCAGGTGGCAAGCGTGCTGTAGCGTGCGCTGTCCTCAGCGGAAATCCGGCGCGCGAACAATCTTCACCGCCGATGCGCTGAGCCAGCGCACACTACAGCACTAGGGTGCGCTCAATTTTACGATGTCGCGAAACTCCGCCTCGGCCAAAGGCATGACCGACAAACGCGATTGCCGGACTAATGGAATTTGTTTCAATCGCGCATTGGCTTTGATCTCCCGCAGAGTGACTGGCCGTCGCAGTGGCTTGATTGGGGCAAGATCTACAGCAGACCAGTCCTCTTCCTTCGAGATCGGATCTCGATAGGCGGTTCCAGTCACTTTCGCTATTCCCACGACGGCTTTCTCTTCACCGCTGTGATAGAAAAGGACTTCATCGCCCTTGCGCATTCTACGGAGATTATTTCGCGCAGCGTAATTGCGCACGCCTGTCCAGCTTGTCTGGCCCTCTGCGACAAAGTCCGACCATGAGTATGAGGATGGTTCCTGTTTCACGAGCCAAAAATTTTTCATGGGCTAGAGTAATCTCAAAGCCGCTGGCGGACTCCGCTTGTGGTGTAGGGTGCGCTGTCCTAGGCGCACTGTCTAGCGCATGGCGATCCTCACCGCCCTCCGCTGAGGACAGCGGAGACTACAGCCAAAAGTTCGACAATGCGTACCCTTTGTTTCACAATCAGAAGTCATGCCGCGGCTTCCATTCATCACGTTTGAAGGATCGGAAGGGTGCGGAAAAACGACGCAGGTGCAGAAGTTGGCCGAGCGGCTCGCGCGTTCTGGAGTGACACATCTGGTAACGCGCGAACCAGGTGGCACACCTATCGGCGAAACGATTCGCGAGCTTCTGCAATTTGCTCTGCACAACTCCAGCATGACGCCGGAAACCGAGCTGTTTCTTTTTGAAGCCAGCCGCAGCCAGCTGGTGCGAGAGATCATCAAGCCAGCGCTCGCACGCGGCATGTGTGTGATTGCCGATCGTTTCTTTGATTCCACGACTGTTTATCAAGGCGCTGCGCGAAAATTGGATCGCAGAATAGTCGACCGTCTGAATGCGTTTGCAGTCGGCGATTGCGTCCCCGACATCACTTTCGTACTCGATGTCGATGCCGCGACAGCGAAGTCACGAATGCGGCAGCCGCGTGCGCCCGATCGGATGGAACAACAGCCCGCCGAGTTTTATGAGCGTGTTCGAGAAGGATATCGCCAGCTCGCGGCGCACGATGCCAAGCGCATTGTATTGATCGATGCCTCGCGCGACGTAGACCAGGTCGAGAATGAGATTTGGGGAATGCTTGCCTCTCGTTTTCCGGCGTTAACCACAAATCCGAAATCTTGAGATGGCTTTTTCGCGTACCACCGCGCTTGAGTATTTGCGCCGCGCACACGACCAGAATCGACTCGGGCACGCTTATTTGATCACAGGACCGCCGGGCAGCGGCAAGGAACTGCTGGCGGCGGATCTGGCCAGCCTGGTCAATGGCACACCAACGAAAGATGTATTCTCCGCCAAGGCCCGGGAAATTTTCGTTGCCCGTCCCGAATCGAAATCGCGTCGCATTCTGATCGAGCAAATACGAGATCTGGAGCACACGCTCCAAATGCGCGCATCAAACGGCCGCCGTAAGGTTGCCATCATTCCTGATGCCGACCGGCTCGTAGCGCAAGCTGCGAACGCGTTTCTCAAAACATTGGAAGAACCGCCAAAGGATTCCTTACTTCTTCTGCTAAGCGCTTTGCCTGAGGCTTTGCCGGAGACAATTCTTTCCCGGTGCATTGGAATTCCGCTCGAGCCGAATGGCCGACGCGAAACCCAGGACGAACAAGAGAAACTGGTGAAAATTTTGCAACAAGTGTCCGGTGAAAAAAACTGGACTATTCAGTGTGCATACCGGCTAGCCCAGGAATTTCAGCGTCTGCTCCGTGCAATTCGCGAGGAGGTGAAGGGCGAAACGGACAAGGCATTGAACAAAGAAATAACACACTATAAGGATTCAACTGATGGCGCGTGGCTGGATGAACGTGAGCAATACTACAAGGCGCTCACCGAGAGTTTTTACCTGCAACGCCGCGTCGGAATGATCGAGACATTATTCGCCTGGTGGACTGATGTTCTACGAGCCCGCAACGGAGTCGCGCAGCGTGATCTTCCTCACGCAAAAGAGGCAACCTTCGCTTTGGCAACCCGCTTCAGCACCGCAGAAATCTTGAAACGAATTCGTTGTGTGGAAGAACTGCGCGATCAACTCGCTCGTAACATTCACGAAGCGCTAGCAATCGAAGTCGCCTTCCTGACAATCTTCACCGCCAAATAGCAATCAGATCAGGAAGTTGACAAGAGGCCGCGCCGTCTTATCCAGTACGCACATATGCGACATATTTCCGGATTAATATTGCTGGCTGCTGGTAGTTCGGTGTTAGTCCTTACCGGTTGCGCAACGAGAACGGCGACGGTTGGCGGAGGTAATTATCATGTGACGGCTTACAAACCGCACGATCCTTCCAATGTGAGAGTGAAACTCTCCACGTCGACGCAAAACCTGTTTGTGATGGAAGGCGACCGGCTGTTAATGGCTGTTCAGGCTAACGTGGGCAAGCCTGGTGCCTTAACCCCGCATGGCCACTTCACGATTTACAGTAAACAAAAAGAGCGCCGGCGGGCGAGCGAGCCGGACCGAGGTTATCCGATGGCGTATTGGTGTGAGTTCGCGCCGGCCTACGGATTTCACGAAGGATTTGTCTGGCCCGTGCCTCATACCCATGGCTGTGTTCGTCTCCATCGCGAAGCGGCTGCTCGACTCTTCGCCTT
>WNGC01000469.1_pt1 | contig 43961 bp, 37 predicted proteins | sample 5400051 | NCBI WGS metagenome assembly WNGC01 (sample SAMN13153368, study PRJNA577476) | soil metagenome | isolation source: 20 cm soil or saprolite under grassland replicate 2 | place: USA:California | collected 2016-06-15
CGCCACCACCGGCAAGAACAGCGCCTGCATCATGCGCGCTCCGATTCCGAAACCCGCCTGAGCCGCTGGTCCAAAGCCGCGAATGATCGCGTAAACGATAATGATGTAAACAAAGAGCAGCACAAACTCAGCGCCGGCAGGCACACCGATTCGAAGCATTCCGCCCCAAATTTTTGGTTGCGGCTTCAAAAGCGGAAAACGGAAACGCAGGTAATGATATTTCTTTTCGAAATAAATTACGATCAGCACGTCCGCGACCAGAATGGAAATGAACGTGGCCAGCGCCGCGCCGGTCACTCCAAGTTTGGGCCACGGACCGATTCCGAAAATCAGCAAAGGAGCAAGCACAATATTGAGCAGAACGCTGAGCACCTGGAATCCCACGGCCGGCTTAATGATTCCCGTAGCGCGCAGCGCTGAGCCCAGCGCCACGAGAGGAAACTGGAGTAAAAGCCCCGGTAAAAACCAGAGCAGATAAGCTTTTGCCAAGCTTGCTGTCGCCGCATCCGCGCTCAGCCATTCACAATAAGCGGGGCGTAGAAGAAATCCGACAACGCCAAGAGCGAGTGCAATCAAGATCGACATCACGAAAGACTGATTGAACACCAGCTCGGCTTGCGGTTGGTCCTTTCGCCCGGCGGCGTGCGAGATTAACGTTGTGGTGCCCACGCCCAGCATTTGGGTGAGCGCCAGCACAATCATCGTGACGTTGCCCGCGACACCGACTGCAGCGATCGCTTCCTTCCCCAGGTGTCCCACCCAGTAAAGATCGGCCAGCAAATAAAGCGTCTGAACCACCATGCTCATGGCCAGGAACGCGGACATATGCAGCAAATGCCTGGTAACCGAGCCTTGAGTAAGGTCTTTCATTGTTGCCAACCTTCGCGGTACGGGCGGTCGCCGCGGCGACCGCAAACCGTAGAGACAGGCGCGTCGCCTGCTATTTTCAATCCCAAGAATCTCACGCTGGTGCCGGCGGAGGGGGAATTGGAGGAGGAACTCCGGCAGCGAGTCGCTTTCTCCAGCTTGCGCGATGCAGAATGAGAACGATCAACCAAATCACGAAGGCGAACAGGCCGCCAGGAATCGTAACAAGCATCAACCAGCCCAGCACACCCAGCGTATACAAAAGCTGGCCATAATCTTTTCCATTGATGATGCAGGGATGCACCGATCCTTCATCCACTTTGCAGCCGTGGGAATTCGCGATCCATGCGCACGTCATCACCGATCCTATCGGCGCAAATGCGAAGACAGCGATGAAGGCAAGAACGATCCAGTAAAAAATCCATGGGAACCGTTTCCGAGTCGGTATAGGTGGCGGTGGCGGGTTCATTGCTGGAGATGTGTCTTGTTGAAGCCGTCCGTGTAACCGTTTTCGAATGCAAGGTCCCAATTCTGCAGCCCGCCTGCTCGCGAAGAACTTCGGAGCTGACTGCCGGACCCCTGTTGATTGAAATATTTTTGAGCCATCATGTTTAAGTCGGCAGCAGTTGGTAGCCTTGCGCCCGGCGGAGCTTGCTCCCCCACTTTCAACCCGATTGCATAAGCCGCCCGCTCCTCTGCGGTTCTACCATGGACCGCGCGATGAGTGTAGAACGAGGTAACTCCACACACGACGAACGCCGCCAGTGCCATCATCACAAAAAAACGCACCGGTTTGAATTCTCTGGCCATGACTCGGCCCTAGAAGATCATGCGCGGTTTATGCTGACAATATTTTATGCGGAATGTTCGTCGTAACATCCGCTCCGTCGCCTTTACCTCCCAAACGCCTCGAAAAATTCTGATGAAAAGAAGGTGCGTGGGCAGATAAACAGCAAGCGGAAACATTGCTGTCGCCAATAGATCGGCACCAGCGCGCAAACGAAAAGCGTGTAGATAACTTTCAGACCGAGAGGCATCATGCTGGGTAGCTAAAAATCCCGTACGCAAAACGCGCCGAGACTGCTCTCGGCGCGAAGCGTTGATTGGAATCCGCGATCAGGTCTGCGTCTTAGCTTTCTCGCCCTTCTTGCATTGGGCTTCGAACTTCGCGTACTGCTCCGGCGTAAGGATTGATTTTGCCGTTTCCATGTACTTCGTTTCACTGGTCTCGTTGCAGCCTGCCTTGTGATGCTCTTCCATGGCTGCGTCCATTTTTGTCTTCTGATCTGACGTCAAGTTAAGACTCGCCAATGAAACCTCACACGCCATTTTCGTTTCGTTTCCGACTTGCTTTGTGCAGTTGCCGTGTTCGCCTGCGAACATTGTGGCTGCGGCAAAGAGTCCCGCCGTTACTAATGCAATCACTTTGGTCATAGCAGCCTAGACCTTCACGCAAGGAACGCCGTTCAAAAATCTGAACGCGCACCGCCGGGAATGCTTTCGTCGTCGAGTCCCGTACGCCACCTCATTTTGTTCTTCAAAGCCCGGGTTCTTTGCCTATACAGAATACGGTGGTCGAGTGACCGTCTCCTTTGCGCCATTCCTTCAATAGAACAGGCCGAGCGCTCTAACGTTCTATGTTATTTCCTGCTTATAAATCACCATGCCTCGAGCCTGGTAATTCGCCAATGCAGCTGGATGATCAAGATTGCACGTGTGCACCCAAACGCGGGTGACTGAAGGCGACGTCCGCCACGCTTCTTCGATCGCACTGGTGAGTAATGCTCCCCCCAATCCGCGACCGATAAACTGGGGCAATAAACCAAAGTAAGCGATTTCAACGCCGCCTTCATTGTCGCGGCGTAATTCGTAATAACCCGCGACCGAACGATCATAATACGCGGCAAAGGTTCGCAGCTCCGGCGCAAGTCCGTATTGCTTCCATTGCTTGTCCGTCCACACCCGTTTGTCGTTCCACGACCACATCTCTCCGACAGCGAGATAAAAGTCCCGATTGAAGCGGAAATCGTGTTCTTTCTTTTCCTGAATTCGAAACCGCCGATCTTCGCATCGCTTCGGACAAAGCTGATCCGGCGAATGCATCTCCAGATAAATTGTAACGATCGGGGTCACGGCGAACTGACAAACAGGTAACTCAACCGCGCCGCTTCGCATTCAATTAAACTGCGCTCTGCGTCTGCGTGTCGCATCGTAACGGGTTTGTTACCACACTGGATTTGGAAAGGAGCCGGCGGCGCGTTATGGGAGGTCAGCGAAATCGAAAGGGAACCTGTGCAAGTCGCCGTCTCACAACAATGCGCGTTCACCACTCACTTCCGGGTGATCTGTGCCTCGGCAGTAATGGTGGTGATAATGGGTGGACAGATCGCGCAAGCAGCCGACGGAGACCTTGATCCGACATTCGGCACCGAGGGCAAAGTGTTGACCGATTTTGATCATAGCACCGACATCGCTAATGCGGTGGCCGTTCAGCCGGATGGGAAATTGGTTGTCGTCGGGACAACTTATACCAACAATGATTTTTCAGGCGAAGATTTCGCCGCCGCCCGCTACAATTCAAACGGCACGCTCGATCTCACCTTCGGTATCGGCGGCAAGGTCCAGACAGATTTCCCTGGTCTGGCCGCTGTGGCTTCATCAGTACTCATTCAACCTGACGGCAAAATCGTGGTCGCCGGGGGCGCGTTTCCGCTTTTCACCTTTCTTGGCGATTTCAAAGTGGTTCGTTATAACCCGGACGGATCACTCGATAGTTCCTTTGGGGAAGGCGGCATCGTCACCACGATTTTTCCCGAAGGCAGTTACGCGTCCGACGTGGCCTTGCAGGCTGACGGCAAGATCATTGCCGCCGGGACTGTCTTCGTAGATTTCACTCCTGGTGAATCTTCCAATACCGATTTTGCGCTGGCGCGTTACAACCCGAATGGAACGCCGGACGCCACATTTGGCAATGGCGGCCAGGTTTCAACCGATTTTCTCGGTTTGGAAGACGATGCCTTTTCGGTCTTGATCCAACCTGACGGAAAGATTGTCGCGGTCGGCTCCGCCAATGATCCTGCGACTTTCTACGACTTCGCCGCCGCGCGTTATCTAACTAATGGCGCCATCGATACGACATTTGGTGTGGCTGGAAAAGTGCACACCGACTTCGGCGATCAAAACTTTGATCGCGCGCGCTCGGCAGCGCTTCAATCCGATGGCCGGATCGTCGCTGCTGGATTCGCTATCTCTCAAAACGGAGGAGTGCAGAATTTTGCTGTCGCGCGATATGCTTCCAACGGGGTTCTCGATACCAGCTTCGGTACCGACGGAATGACGCAGATCGATTTCGGCAGCTGTTGCCAGAGCGCCAACAAAGTTCTTCTACAGCCCAACGGCAAAATTATCACCGCCGGTTACGCGAACACAGAATCATCCGATTCCGATTTCTTACTGGCGCGTTTGAGCTCGGACGGCTCACTCGATCCGACCTTTGGCGCGGGTGGCAAAGTGCGGACTTCGTTTGGTGATCTGAATGGCGGAGCCAACGGCGCCGTTTTTCAGCCCGATGGGAAGATTGTGGCTGTCGGTTTCCAAGCGACCGGTCTCAAGCTCTTCGCTGACTTTGCAATTGCCCGCTACCTCGACGCCGAAGGCCTTCCATTGCCGACGCCGACGCCGACTGCAACACCAACTTCAACTGTGACACCAACGCCTACTGCGACCCCGAGCGGAACACCGACCGCCACTCCAACTGTAACGCCACGCGCTACTCCGCGGCCGCGCCCCACGCCACGACCTCGCCCGATGCCGTAGTTAGCCTTTAGCTTAAGCGCGCGCCGTCAACGATGGCTAGCCGCGCGAACTCGATCGGCCATAGTAGACTGGCTACAATATGAGAAACCCGAGGTGCCAAAAGTGAAGACCAGTCCCTGTTCCGTCTTGACGCACCTGACTAATCTCTGATTCAATCATGTTGATTGTGATCCGATGTACGGGGGCCGAATCACCAGCGAGGAAAAATCCGCCATCAGCACGTATGTCGGTGTCGGCATCGCAATTCTATTGATCGCCGGTGGACTCTATTTTTTCTTTCTCGCGCAGAAAGAGAAAAAGGAGACCACAACTTTCGATCCGAACCGTCCGGTGCCCAGCGACACCGTCTTGAAACAACGACTGAAGGCCGAGGAATATTCAGTGGTGCGCGAGGGAGGCAGCCAAAGGGCTTTCCAAAATCAGTTCTGGAACAACGAGAAGACCGGGATCTACGTCGACGTCATTACCGGTGAACCGCTCTTCGTCTCACTCGACAAATTCGACGCCGGTGTCGGCTTCCCCACGTTTTCCAAGCCGATCTCAAAAGATCTCCTCGTCGAGAGCCTGGATACTTCGCACGATATGCAGCGGACCGAGGTACACGCCAAGCGAAGTAACGCCCACCTTGGCTATGTGTTTCCCGACCCGAAATCGCCCACGGGACAACGTTACGTCGTTTACTCGGCCGCCTTCCATTTCGTCCCGGTCGAAGAATTGAAAGACAGAGGTTACAAAGCGTACGCGTCGCTTTTCGATAAAAAGGTCGCCACGCCGTAAATCATGCAAGCTCTGTAGCCACGGCTCTGCCTGCCACGCCGAAGCGACGTGGCGAAGGCGGGTGAGCCGTCACTCTGTTTTGATTTCGGGAAGTCCCGCTTGCTTCAATTGCTGATTCAACGACGGAAGATCGGATTCGAGTAATTTCTGCCACGCACCCATCATCGGTCCGATCTTTGTATCGAGATCTGCAACGCCTGCCTTGACGGCCGCTGTCGGAGTAGCATCTGCATTTTCGACCTCGTTGAACAATCGCGTCGTCGATTCCAAAACGAAAAGCGAAGGGGGAGTGCCTGGCCGCGGACGCGGTGGTCCGAACTTCATCAGCGTCTGCCCAAAGGCTTCCAATTTTTGGGCGACGTCAGGTCGCTCCGCAGCCTTTGCTTTTAGTTTCGTTAGTTGCTCGGCGATTTCGTCGAATTTCCTGCCGACTGGCGCCAGCTTCATCCGCAATTGATACAACTTCCACGAGAGATCGAACTGCTCTTGAATGTCGGCGCCAGACGCTTTGACGCGTGGATCCATTGCGACCGTCAACGGTTGGCTGAACCTTTTCCCGTTAACGGTCAACGTGACTGTGTAATCACCCGGCACGGCCCATGGCGATGTCGCCGTAGGCGCCGTGTTGCGGTACGTCGCGGCGATCGGGAACTCCGGTTCCACATCCGGGACCGGTGTGTAATGCATGTCCCACAGAAACCGATGCATGCCCGCTTTCGTGGAAACTGATTGCGGCGGCCGAATCCAGTAGGTCGGAATTCTGAGCCGCTTTGGGTTCGCTTGGACCGGCGCATCAGCGCTTGAATATTTCCTGACTGACTGGCCCTTGCTATCTTTGATCTCGACCGTAACGGAACCGCTCGTGTCTTTCGAAAGAAAATAATCGATCATCGCGCCGTCCGGTGGATTTTCGCCTGCCGGTTCGTCAGGCGGCAACGGAGTGTCGGTGTTCAAGTTTGCGCGAACACGCAACGCAGTCTGCGGTTTAAACAGCAGGTCCTCCCTGTAGCCGCGGGCGTTGACCGCCGCAGTGCTTGACGCGGAACCGGGGTCAACGACCGCGGCTACAGATGGGAGTTGTCGCAGCGGCGTGATGTTATCGAGGATCCAGAAACCGCGACCATGCGTCGCCACGATGAGATCGTCATTCTTGACAATGAGATCGCGCACGGAACTCGCCGGCAGATTTAATCGCAACGATTCCCAGTTCGCGCCGTCATCGAACGAGACGTAAACGCCTTTTTCGGTTCCGGCGAACAGCAAGCCTTTCCGTTCCAGATCTTCGCGAACAGCGTTCACGTTCTGGCTGACTGGTATCCCGTTCGCAATCTCGGTCCATGTCTTGCCGCTGTCGTGGGTCGCAAAAATGTGCGGCCGCAGATCGTCGATTCGCAAAGTGTTGACCGCGGCGTAAGCGGTGTTCGAATCGAAGTGTCCGGCTTCGATCAGTGAAATCTTTTGCCAGGCCGAAATGTTTGGCGGTGTCACGTTGGTCCAGTTTTTTCCGCCGTCGGTTGTGAGATGAATCAAACCGTCGTCGGTCCCGCACCAGATCCGGGTCGCGTCGAGCGGCGACGGCGCAACGGTGTAAATCACGCCGCGTCGATGGGCCTGCTTCGTTGCGTCATCTTTGTATTTTCCGATGCTCGCGGGCAGATCGTAATTCGGTCGCGACAAATCCGGACTGATTTTTTCCCAGCGATCGCCACGATCGCGCGTCTGCCAAAGCGTATTTCCGGCGAAGAAAAGCAAATGTGTATCCAGCGGCGAAAAGACAACCGGCTCGGTCCGCAGCATCCGGAATTCGTCTGTTTGCACCGGCACCGGAAGTATGTTCTGCGCCTGACCTGTGCGGCGATCGAACCGCGTCAGCTTGCCGCCGATGATAATGTCTGAATCGAGCGGATCGGCAACGACGTAACCATATTCCTCGGCCGCGACCGGCTGCCAATCGCGGAACGTGATCTCGCCCGCATCGCCGCGGCTTTTGGTTCCTACCGAGCCGCTTTCCTGTTGGCCGCTGTAAAGCCGATACGGAAACGAGTCGTCCGCGCTAACGTGATACATCTGCGCTGTCGGTTGGTTATACCACGAGCTCCAGCTTTTGCCGGCATTCACGGTGACGATCGCGCCCTGGTCCGACCCAAGAAGAATGATGTCGGGATTATTCGGATTGATCCAAATGTTTTGATAATCGTCGCCGCCCGGCGCGCCGCGCCAGCCGTCCCATGTTTTGCCACCGTCCGTGGATTTCCAACAAACGATGCTCGCCGAGTACATGCTCTGCGGATTTTTCGGATCGAAACGCACGACGGGGAGATCGCCACCACCGATTCCGAGCCCCGGCCGCGGATCGTCGGTTGTTCCGCGCCAGGTTTCGCCGCCATCGTCGGAGCGATAAAGTTTGGCGATCGTTTTTGTCCGGACCGCGGCAAACAATGTTTTCGGCGCGCTCGGCGCAATCGCGATGTTCGCCTGCACGATATTGCTCGGAAGTCCTTTGGTTAATTGTCGCCACGTTTTGCCGCCATCAGTGGATTTAAAAATGCCGCCGCCATCTCCATTGAACACTCCATTTTCCCACGGTCCCTCGCGCGATTCCCACAACGCAGCGTAAACTACCTGTGGATTGCTCGAATCGATTTCCACATCGCTCGCGCCGACGTTCTCATCGCGATAAAGAACTTTTTCGAACGTTTTGCCGCCATCGAGCGATCGATAAACGCCGCGTTCTTCATTGGGCCCGTACGGATGACCGGCAATGGCGACAAAAACTCTATCGGGATTTTTTGGATCGACAGCCAACTGCGGGATCTGTTGACCGTTGCGCAATCCGAGATGCGTCCACGACTTCCCGGCATCGGTCGATTTATAAACACCGTCGCCAACTGAAAGATCAGGCCGATGCAATCCTTCGCCGCTGCCAACGTAAACGACATTCGGATTCGATGGCGCGACCATGACCGCGCCGATCGATGCTGTCGGCTGATCATCGAAAATCGGCTCCCAGGTGCGGCCGTAATCGATCGATTTGAAAACGCCGCCGTTTACCGGCGCCATGTAGAAAACATTCGGCTGCGACGGGACACCACAAATCGCGCGTGTCCGCCCGCCGCGGTAAGGTCCAATATTCCGCCAGCGCAGAATCGAATCCAACTCTCCAGCGCGGACCTGCGCGATTCCTAAAACAATTGCGAGAACGAAAATGATCGGGTTGTAGGCGCAACCGCTGACCGCGGCTTTGCGTTTATTCGGCGCTGTAGTGGGTTGTCTGAGCCGAACCTCGGACAAAATTCGCCTTTGAACTGATCGCATAAGCCGCCACTCTCTTCCGCTGTCTCAAAATTCGCAACGTGCGTCTATTCAGCTCTCAGGTAAGGGGATTCACCGAATCGCCCGCAAACGTTCGTCTCGTGGCAAGCTCGGGGCGGTTGAGGTCAATCGCCCCTGCTATATAACTTTTCAACCTCTCAATACCAAACTTCTGTGACGCCATCTGCCATAATCTTCGATCTCGACGGAGTGCTCGCCGATTCCGAGCCGTGGTGGAGTGAAATTGATGCGAAATTACTCGACGAATATGGCGTCACGTACCACGGCGAACATCATCAGCAAGTGGCCGGGGTGAGTTACCGGCTTGCGGTCGAGTTTTACAAGAAAGCATTTAGTCTCTCCCTGCCCACTGAAGAAATGATGCGGCGTCGCGGTGAGATCGCGACGGAGTTCTTTGCGAATCGGATCGGCTTGTTTCCCAACGTCAAGGAAGTGCTGGAGGAACTGCGGCGCATGAAACTGCATCTCGCCGTTGCCACGAGCTCCGTCAGCGCGTCTGCGCGACCATTCTTGGATCGACACCAACTGACCGGATTTTTCGAGGCCGTTGTGACCGGCGAACAAGTCGAACAGGGCAAGCCCGCTCCCGACATCTACCTGTGTGCAGCGGACAAGCTCGGAATTCCCGCCGACGCTTGTCTTGTGATCGAGGACGCGCTCCCCGGCGTGGCCGCAGCCAAGGCTGCGAAGATGTGCGTCGCCGCCATCCCGGACAAACGCTTTGTCGATCCGCGCGAGTACGAGAAGAACGCGGATTACGTCCTAAACAGTTTGCAGGAATTACCAGAGCTTATCCGCGCCTCAGGGATCGTGGCTACAACAACTGATAAGGATCGACGTCCACCGTGACTGTGACGTCTTCGGGGAACGGCAGTTTGTCGACCGTTTCGCGGACGAGACGGCTCAGGCGCATGACGGCTTCGCCGCGCATCAGGATGTGGAAGCGGAATTGGCCTTGTAGTTTTTCCAGTGGCGCAGGCGTTGCATCACCCAGGATGAATTCTTTTGGCAGCGCTTCCTTCAAGCGGCGTTGTAACGTTTCGGCTGAGAGTTTTGCGCGACCTTCATGTGCGGAGCGCACCGTGATCAAGATGGCGTGTTTGAACGGAGGGAAGTCGCAGCGCTCGCGGAACTCGAGTTCCTGTTGGAAATAGCCAGCAAAATCGTGGTGCCTCGCGAACTGGATCGATGGCGAAAACGGAGTGTAAGTTTGCACGAATACTTCGCCCGAGGTTTCTCCGCGCCCCGCGCGTCCTGCTACTTGTGTGAGAAGCTGAAACGTGCGTTCGCCCGCGCGAAAATCCGGCAGATGCAGCGCCAGATCCGCATTGATGATTCCGACCAGGGTCACATTCGGAAAATGGAGACCCTTCGCGATCATTTGTGTACCGACGAGGATGTCGATTTTGCCCGTGCGAAAGTTTCTCAATGTTTCGCGATATGCTTCCTTACGCGTCATGGAGTCTGCATCCATGCGGCGCACCACAGCTTTGGGAAAAATTTGCGACACGGTTGATTCGACTTTCTCCGTGCCAAAGCCCGCGTAAATCAGTGCGTCTTGCCCGCAGGCAGGACATTTCTTCGGCACCGCGGCGGTGTGCCCACACAAATGACAGCTCAATCGCCCCGCGACTGCGGGATGCCGATGAAAGGTAAGCGCGACACTGCAATTTGGACAGTTGCGCGCTTCGCCACAATTGCTGCACAGGAGCGATGTTGAAAAACCGCGCCGATTCAGGAACAAAATGGTCTGCTCGCGCTTTTCCAGGCGATCGGCAATCGCGCCTCGCAATTTTTCAGACAAGATCGCTGCTGCTTTTTCTTTTCTTCTCTCCTGCCGAAGATCAACGATTCGCATCAGGGGCATCTGTTTCTCGTCTATCCGCTGAGTGAGTGTAACCAGCCGATATTTTCCAATTGCGGCGTTATGATAACTCTCCAGTGACGGCGTGGCGCTGCCTAGCACCGCCACACACTTTTCGATCTTGGCGCGAACGATTGCGACGTCTCGCGCGTGATATCGCGGAGCTTCTTCCTGTTTGTACGTCGTCTCGTGTTCTTCATCGACAACAATGAGTCCGAGGTTTTTCAACGGCGCGAAGATCGCGCTGCGCGCCCCGATTGCGATGCGTGCGTGACCAGAATGAATCTTGTACCATTCATCGTGCCGTTCGCCTTCCGATAGATGACTGTGCAGCACCGCGACCGCGTCCTGCATGTCGGCGAAGCGGCCTTTGAATCGCTCCACCGTCTGCGGCGTGAGCGAGATTTCAGGCACGAGAACGATCGCGGTGCTTCCGCGACCAAGCGCAGCACGGATCGACTGTAGATAAATTTCGGTCTTGCCGGAGCCGGTTACACCGTGAAGCAAAATCGGACGCGCATTTTCAGGCGAGTCGAGCGCTTGCGTGATCTCGCTTAGCGCACTCGATTGCTCCTGGTTTAGAATGAGATTCGACGTCGCAATGAATTGCTCATCGCCGTGTGGGTCGCGAACCACTGCCTCCTCGCGCAACTCCGCGAGACCGCGTTTCACCAACGCACGAAGCGTCTGGTTATCGAGAGAGGTTTGCCGCAGAAGCTGCGATGCGCGGATCGGAGCTTCCAGCTGTGAGATCGCCTCCAGAAGCTCTGCCTGCCGTGGCGCGCGTTTTCGCAACTTCTCAATTTCTTCGTTGGCAATCTTGCGTCCGGGCTGAACGAACAATTGTTTTTTCCATCCGACTTCTGCGCGCCGGATCACTTGCGGCAACAAGCTGCGCATCACGGTTTCGATCGGGCAGCAATAATAGGCGCCAATCCATCTCGCGAGCTCGAGCAATTGTTCGCTCAAGATTGGCGCTTCACCTACGAGCGCTTCAATTATCCGGATTCCTTTCGCTTCGCTCTGTTCTGTGACCGCGACGACCGTTGCAAGAGCGGATTTATCTCGAAACGGCACGCGTACTCGGGAGCCGACTCCCACTCGGTCCCTCAGCTCTTCGGGAACGGCATAATCGAGCTCGCGGTGAATGGCGCGATCAATGATGACGCGAACGTAACCAGGTTTTGTCATGATCGATACCGCGTTAATTTAATTGCTCGGGACAGCAGGAGCACGAGATTTGATGCCAAAGTGATACGATTCCTGTTCAAACTGCTCTTTTGCGTAATGCTCGCTCTGGCCGCGGGTTTCGCTTATCTCGCTGCCCGATCAGGCGATCCGATTTACACGTTTTATGAATGGATGAGTCCAGCACGGTTTCATCAGTACGATCGCGTGATCCTCTCCGTTGCCACCGAACACCATCTTGATCCGATGCTTGTAAAAGCAGTGGTTTGGCGTGAGAGCCGCTTTGACCCTAGAAAACATGGAAGCCACGGAGAACGGGGACTCATGCAAGTGAGCGAGAAAGCGGCCAGCGAATGGGCACGTGAAAATAAGATCGCTAGTTTCCAAGTGGACCAACTTTTTGACCCGAAAACCAATTTGGAGGCCGGCACATGGTACTTGCATCGTGCCTTTGAACGCTGGGCAGCGCAGTCGGATCCCACGCCTTTCGCGCTTGCCGAATACAACGCGGGCGCCAGCCGCGTGGAGCGGTGGAGCGGTGGAAACGGAGTCTCCGACATCCCAGTAAAGCAGTTCATGCAGAAGATCGACTTTCCCGCAACACGGAAATACGTCGACTCAATTATCGAGCGCTATCAATTTTACCAGCGGCGCGGGCGAATGTGACGAATCCGAGAGTTCACGGACGGCGCGACTCCCAAAGGCTCGCAGTCGCACAATTTTTCGGCTTGTGCAGTAATAATCGAACATCTACACTCGCGTCTCTCGCAGCGAGACAATGCGACGGTCGGGCTCTTTCATAAGGGGTGTAATTATTCTTGTTGGTGGCGTTGGGTTGGCACTCGTCGCCTCTATCACAAGTTTGCCGGGACAAAATCATTCTGTGAGGGACTCGCCCGTGTTCCGGGCCGGAATCCGAACCCATGAGTCGCTGACGAAGACCCAAACGATGCCTGGGTTTCCAGAAATGGCAGAGACCCCGGCACAAGCTGAATTTGAAGTGCCTACTCCAACACGCAGCACTTTTATGGCGCGATGGGAGAGCGTACCCGGGGCGACAGGCTATCTGCTCGATGTTTCGACCAGTAATTCGTTCAACAGTTATGTAGAGGGTTATAACGACCTCGACGTGGGCAGTGCAACGGGGCGGGCCGTGACCGGATTAAGCCGGGGAACCACGTACTATTATCGGGTTCGCGCTTATAATGCGACCGGTCCCGGGCCGTACTCCGAGGTCATGACCGTTACAACCGTCGCTACCACGGGATTAGTGATTCACCCAACATTCCACAGCTCGATTACCGGCAATCCAAACGCCGCGGCCATCGAGGCCATGATTAACCGAGCCATTTCGATTTACGAATCGCGGTTCAATGATCCATTCACGATCCAGATTTTTTTCCGCTACTCAACTACCGCGCCGGACGGCACCCCCCTGCCGGCTGGTCGCATTTCGCAGAGCAATTATGTCTACTACATGATTCCGTGGAGCACGTTTCTTAATGTCCTGAGAGCGGACGCGAGAACTAGCAACGACAATCTCGCGAATGCAAGTCTGCCAGGAACTGCGCTATCCGCGAATATCAATACGCAGAGTGCGAATGGACGCGCTGTTGGATTGAACACACCACCAAATATGTCTGCGACCGGACAGCTTGGCGGCCCGTACGACGGAATCGTCACGCTCAATTCTGCAGTGGCCTGGCAGTTCATACGGCCTGTCAGCGGCAGTAATTTCGACGCCCAGCGTTCGATCGAGCATGAAATCGACGAGGTCATCGGGTTTACCTCGCATATTGGCCATACCAGTGATCTCTGGCCGCAGGACCTGTTCAGTTGGTCATCCGCCGGACACAGAAATGTCGCTTCTTCCGGCGCGCGCTATTTTTCGATCAACGGCGGCGTAACAAACATCGTCAATTTCAATCAGAATTCGAATGGCGACTTCGGTGATTGGTCAAGCACCGCGTGCCCGCAAACGCATCCGTACGTTCAGAATGCGTTTTCCTGTGCTGGCCAATCTTCCGACGTCACGGGGACATCGCCGGAAGGAATCAATCTCGATGTCATTGGTTACGATTTAGTGAGTGGGCCACCATCCACACCAACACCAACGCCTGCAGCCCGGGCTGCAGTAATTGACTTTAATGGCGATGGCCACCCGGACTATGTGCTCCAGAAAGCAAGCACGCGTCAAACCGCGATTTGGTATCTGAACAACAGTGTTTACGTTGGCTCCGCGTACGGTCCAACGCTTGCTGTCGGCTGGGCGCTGAGAGGCGTGGCAGATTTTGATGTCGACAGCCATTCGGATTATGCCTTGTTCGCCCCCAGCACGCATCAGACGGCAGTTTGGTACTTGTCCGGACCAACGCTTCTCAGTGGTGCTTATGGACCGACTCTTCCCAATGGGTGGGAACTGGTGAGTGCAGCTGATTTTAACGCCGATACCAATCCGGATTACGTGCTTTACAACGCCAGCACTCGTCAAACGGCGATTTGGTATCTAAATAATAACACTCTGATTGGTGGTGACGCCGGCCCAGGTCTTCCAAGCGGATGGATACTGGTGGGAACAGCGGATTTTGATGGCGATGGCCACGCGGATTATCTCTTGTTCCGTCCCGATACAGGCTACACAGCTATCTTTTATTTGTCGGGGGCGACCCTTGTTGGTGCCGCTTGGGGGCCGATCCTTCCCAGTGGCTGGGCGTTGGTAGCCACGGCGGACTTTAACGCCGACGGCAAACCGGATTATGTGCTTTACAAGAATGCGACGCGTCAAACAGGAATCTGGTATCTGAACAACAACCTTTTTGTCAGCGGCGCGTACGGTCCAACCCTTCCCGTTGGCTGGAGCCTGGGCGCGCCCTGAAACGCGCTGCGCCTTAGTTTAGGCGTTAACAGTTCATGTCGAGCGAGCAGCATGCATTGTTCTCAGCCGTACATTGATAAGGGGGCAAACCACTCAACTATCGACGCCGCGGTAATCTGGGTTAACCGTTTTGTTAATGACCAAAGAGGAAATCGCTGGGGTGCTCGAGCAAATCGCGACGCTGCTTGAATTAAAGAACGAAAACCCTTTCAAGATCCGGGCATACACGAATGCGGCGCGCGCGATTGAAACTTTTGGCGGGAATGTCGCAAATTTTCAGGATGAAGAGGCGCTGTCGAAAATTCCAGGAATCGGGAAGAGTATCGCTTTAAAAATTAAGGAACTCGCGGCCACTGGGTCGCTGGGATATCTGAAAGAATTGAGTGCAGAGTTCCCGTCGGGAATTCTCGAATTGTTCTCACTGCCCGGGCTTGGTGCCAAGAAGATCAAGGCTCTTCACGACAAGCTTCAGATCAGTTCCATCGAGCAGCTGCGAAAGGCGTGCGAAACCGGGCGTGTCGCCGAATTACCTGGTTTTGGCGAAACAACCCAGCAAAAGCTTTGTGACATCATCGCAAGACGTGCAGCGCACGCCGGTTCATTTCAGTTCGGGCAGATCGCAACGGAAGCAGAAACATTGCGATCTGATTTGGCCGCACATCAAAGCGCTGTGAAGGTTGATCTGGCTGGAAGTTATCGGCGAAGAAAAGAAATTGTGCACGATCTGGACCTTTTGGTCGCGACAAAGAAACCCGAAAGCGTTACGAAATTCTTCGTTTCCCATCCGCTGGTGGAATCGATTATCGCGCAAGGTCCCACCAAAACGAGTGTGCGACTGCGATCGGGAGTGCAGTGCGATCTCCGAGTGGTGAGTACGACGGAATATCCTTTCGCGCTCGCTTATTTCACCGGAAACAAAGAACACAATATCGAATTACGCAGCCGAGCGCTTCAGAGAGGCTGGACGCTTAACGAATACCGGCTCGCGGCACTCCCGGTCGATCCGAAAGCGAAAAAGAAAAGACCGATAAAAAAAATCCCAAAGGTGCACGACGAAGCGGACGTTTATCGCGCGGTCGATCTCGATTTTATTCCGCCGGAATTACGGGAGAACTGGGGCGAATTCGAAGCTGCCGCGAGTCATTCATTGCCAAAATTAATTGAGAAAGAAAACCTGCGTGGCGCATTTCATTGTCACACGACTGCGAGCGACGGACACAATTCCATCGAAGAGATGGCGGAAGCGGCACAAGAGCTGGGACTCGAATACCTCGGAATTGCAGACCATAGCCGCAGCTCCACTCAGGCACATGGAATCGACGAAGCAAAGCTGCGCTTCCAAATCGCCAGCATTCGGACATTAAATAAAAAGCTCGGCGACTTTCGCCTCTTTGCAGGTGTGGAATGCGACATTCTGCGGGATGGTTCGCTTGATTTTCCAAACGAAGTCCTCTCAGAGCTCGATTATGTTGTTGCGTCTGTTCATTCTGTTTTCAATCTCAGTGAAGCGGACATGACCCGCCGCGTGATCCGGGCAATGGAGAATCCCTATGTGACGATGCTGGCGCATCCAACTGGCCGCTTGCTCCTGAAACGAGATCCCTATGAAATTGATATTCCGAAAATCCTTGATGCCGCAGCGCGCACCGGGACATGGATCGAACTCAATGCAGCACCGAAACGCCTCGATCTCGACTGGCGATGGTGGCCGCTGGCGAAACAAAAGAGCGTAAAATGTGTGATTAACCCGGATGCGCATCGTACGGAGCGATTGCAGGATTTGTGGTTTGGAATCGGGATCGCGCGCAAAGGCTGGCTGACCAAAGCAGATGTGATGAATTGCTTGCCGGTCGCGAAGATCGAGAATGCACTGCTAGCGAAGCGGGAGTCGGGAGGACGCGATCGCTGAGCGCGCCGAACTTAAAGGATGGTCCGGCGGTCCCGCCTATACTTACCACTTAACACTTTTCTCTTTGCGGCATAAACATGGTGAGACATTTGCAGGCCCCACCGGCCTTAATGAATTCGCTCATCGGCAATTCGTGGCAGCGATAACCGCGATCTTGCAAAGTCCTTACAAGTTTCGGTGCGCCTTCCGGCAGGACAATGTCGCGTTCGATGACGACCGCGTTGCATGAAAAGTGCGCTGCTTCCTCTGGCAAAACGTCGATCAAGGCAGTGACCTGTTCGCGAATCGCCCGTTGGCCATAGTCGTCGAAGGCGGAGGGAAACCAAAACGCCGCGCCATCCGGCAGCGGGCAAAAGCAGGTGTCGAGATGATAAAACCGCGGATCAACCAACTCCACCGAGATTACGAGGCAGCCAAGGATATCGGCCAGGGCGCGATGAGATTGAATGTCGGAACGAAATTTGTAACCGCAAAAAAGCGCATCCCCGCCAAAGAGGGCATCGCCCTCGCCCTCGAAATAAAGATTTTCCGGCAACCAAGTGACTTCATAACCCTGTTGCTCCATCGATTTCGCGAAGAACGCCTGCTCGCCAGCACGCTCTTTGTGGCGGAAATTGCTGGGGATGAATTGGTGCCCCACCGTTAGTCCGGCGTTGGCCGTGAAAACCATGTCGGGAAGTCCGGGCTGGGGAGGGATTAAATGAACCTCACAATGCAGGTTTGAGAGAGTCGCGTGTAGCTGTTCCCACTGCTTTTGCGCGACCGCCACCTCGGCGCCGCGCGCTCGGCTCATCCAGGGATTGATCTCGTACTCGATGCCGTAGTAGTTGGGCGGACAGAGAAGCAACTCGCGCATAGCACTTCCAATCTACTCGCGAACGCGAGACTCAGTAAGATAATGGGCCAGCTCCTGCAGAAACGGTTCCACATCTGTAACCAGACCGATTGATTGCAAGGGCTGATGTTCAACTGCGCGTTGCACGGCAGCTGGATCAATGTCGACGCACACTGTTTTCGCCGAAGGCGCCAGCATACTGGCCACGGCAAGCGAGTGCTGAACGGTCGCCAGCAGCATGACATGAGTTACATCGGCAAGCTTCTCTCGCATGACTTTTTGAGCTTCAATCACATCCGTCGTGACCCCGGGAATCGGTCCCTCGTCGCGAATCGCTCCGGTCAGCACGATATCCACATCGTGACAGATGCAGGCATGCATGACGCCGTGCGTGAGGATTTTGTTCCGGACCGCGTCGGAAATTCCACCAGCCTCGCGAATAGTATTGATGGCGCGCAGATGATTCTCATGTCCACCCGGTGCGAACGCAAGATCCGGATTCGTTCCCAACGAAGTTCCGTACAAAGCGCGTTCCACATCGTACGCGGCAAATGAATTTCCGGCGAAAAGAAGATTCACATAACCCGCTTCAATAAGGCGCACCAAATAGTGGCCGGCGCCGGTCCGCACAATTGCAGGCCCGGCGACAATCGCGGTTTTACCCTTCGCTGTGTGCGCGCGCCGCAACTCCTCACCTACTTCGCGAATGATGGCCGATTTTGGTTCGTCAGCATCAACAATCGTATTGATGAATTGAAAGAGATCGGTGTGCGTCGTTGAACGCTGTATCGGGACAACTCGTACCCCTTGATGACCGACCACAATTTGGTCTCCCTTGGTGACGTCGAAAAACTTGACCGCCCGGGCGGATTCCTTGTTTCGATCAAGCGCAATCGCGCTGTTGATCATCGCAGGTCGCACTTCGATTTCCTTGCCGTCGAAGTGAACAAACGTCTGCTGATTGGTCGTCACGTAAAAATCCTGCGGGAAGACTCCGTCCGCAGGCGCGCTGGCAAGTTGCACATTTGCGCGCTCAACCACTTCCGCTCCGTGCTGGCGAAGGCGCAGAACCAGTTCGTCAAGCGCTTCGCTGGTTTCTGCGGACACTTCAATCCGCGCGAAGCTCTGATCTGCGCGTCTTTCCCCAATTTTGATCTCGCCGATCTTGAAGTTTGCGCCATGGGTCAAAATTTGATCCAAAACCTTAGGCAAAATGAGAGAATCAATAATGTGCCCCCGCAACTCGATCGTTTCTGAAACCATTTGCAAAACTTAGCCGATCAGAGTGGCCGCGCCAGTTGCGCGAGAAAGCCCACTCGCAATTTTCGGTCTCCTGGTTCAATTTCTCCTGCCTATATGGAAAAGCCAAGTACGCGCGGTCCTTCCCCGAGTCGCAAGGCGCATCACGCGCTGGGACGCATTCTGAATCGAAAGCCGAAACGACCACCACGCCTGCCTGCAAAAAAAACTCTCACAAGCCAAGCCAGTCGGTGAGTCGTTAGACAGGAATGACCATGCGGGAGCATCTGCCAGCTCTAGCCACGAAGATCTCAAAAGTGCTGTCGATCAAGCCAGAGTATCTGGTGACACAGCCCGCGGAGTTGCGAATTCTCCGAGAAATGTCCGAAGCGGATGTTCGAGAGTTTGCAAAAAGTCACGGGTGGCGCGTGATCCGTCGACTCGGGGGGCGGCAGATCGAATTCTACAATGACGCAAGCGGGCGCCTGCTTTAGCCCGGTCACAACCGCCACTGGACAGAGGAGAGCTGTTAGCTTACCAATGCGCCAGCCATAGTTAAATGGAAGCAGCGAAGTTTTATTTTATCGTCTTCGGCATTCTCACGATCGCCGGCGGCATTGTCGGTTACGTAAAGGCAGGCAGCGTGGCGTCGATCGTTGCCGGGTCAATCACTGGATTACTACTTCTTATTGCTGCATTCCTGCTTCCCGAACATCGCGCAATCGGGTTGGCAACGGCATTCATAATCTCGCTTTTACTCGTCGCGCAGTTTGCCCCAAAATTCATACGAACCGGAAGAATCATGCCCGCAGGGATGATGTCGATCCTAAGTTTGATCGGGCTCGTCGCGGCCATTGTCGCCTGGGTAAAAAAGTAATCGCGTGGGAAGAATTCGTCTGCGGACGTGGCGGCGGCTGGTACTGGTGATATTCGGCGCGCTCTTCGCCGCCATTGTTTATCGCTGGATCTCACTCGAACGGCTGCAGCATGTTGCACCAATGGAGGTCATTACGACACCGACGCCGACCCCGACACGGCCGCCTGTCATCACCGGAAAACTGGACACAGGCAAATTATTCAGTGGCATCACACTTCATTCAACGGTCGAGACGATACCCGGCGCCGATGCCACGACTGAGCGTGCCGAGCCAAACAGCTATGTCCTCGACCTTAAATTGCAAACACGGGTACCCTCGCCAAACAAGACCATTGAAGAGTTGGCCAAGGTCAACCCGCAGTTACCGACGCTATTGCCTGGATTGGCGGCGATGCTGTCGCCTAATCCGGTTTCGCCGCTGTACGCTCAGCTTTACGATACGAAAGTCAGAATGCTTCGCGAAAATCTCGCGCGCCTCGATTTACTTCTTTCGCGACATAATTTTTTCGATTGCCAAACCGTCTTGCAACTTCAGCATCCCCAAACGCACCGAAAAGCGCTCCTGCTACAGGCCGATATGGATGTGGACGCGGACGGCTCGGACGCGGATCGGATGCCCATTGGCAATGGCACACCGGCAAATTTTAAGCCGTCCACAAGTTATCGTTGGCCAAAGACGTCTGCCGCCGCTAATCCATACCTCGCGGCGGCCGAAGACGCATTGAAGCGCGCAGAAACTGAAGCTGCGCTTTCGACCACGACCGCCTCTCGGAAACGTGATCTTCGCAATACGATCTCGCAGTTGCGGGCGGAAATTGGCACGTTAAAGAAGTACAGCTTTCTGATCGGCGCGACGGATCCTTTTATTGTGGTGCCGGGTGCATTTACGCACGGCCCCGATTCAGTTAAACTTGGCGACTACGCTCTCGTCATTTTTGGCAACTCGATTTATCCGGCTCTCGTTGGTGATGTCGGGCCTAACGACAAAGCCGGAGAGGCATCGTTGCGCATTGCAAAAGAGATCAACACGCTTTCGACGCCTTATAATCGCCCAGTGAGCGACCTCAAGGTCACTTATCTAATCTTTCCCGACACAGCCGACAAACCATTTGGTCCGCCGGATTTGGAAAAACTTCAGGCGCGCTGCGAAGCGCTAGTGAAAGAAATCGGCGGAGCAACCCTGCCGCTGCATCACTGGGAGAATATCATCTCGCCTTCGCCTACTCCCAGCCCGGTACAAAGTCCGCTGTCGTCGGCGAGTGCAACACCGTCTCCTTCACCTGGTGTATCGGCGACAGCATCTGCTTTACCGTCGTCGACATTTGCCTTTCCCGCTGCCAGTCCAGTAGCGACTACCCCGACTAATTCGACGCCTACACCGACGAGTTCGCCTGCTGCAAAGCGGAGCCCTGTTAAGAAACGAAAGCCGTGAATGCTAAATGCCAGGTACGTTGTCTAACGTGTCTGCGGTGCAAAACTGTGCCTCATACGAAATGATCATCCGTGATGCTGTTGAGGCTGACCTGCCGGCCATTGTCGAGATTTACAATGCCACTGTGCCAACGCGCATGGTGACGGCCGAGCTTGAGCCGACCACGGTCGAAGCGCGGTTGCAATGGTTCCGCGATCATTCTCCAGAGCAATATCCGTTCTGGGTCGCAGAGTCGGAGGATCGCGTGATTGGCTGGATCGATTTCAAAAAATTCCTACCGCGCTCCGCGTATCGCGGAACAGCTGAGGTCAGCGTTTACGTTGATGAAGAATTTCGTGGTCGTGGTGTGGGGAAGCGATTGCTGGAACAGGCGATCGCGCGCGCACCGTCGCTGGGCATCACCGCCCTGGTCGGTCTCATCTTCGGGCATAACGAGCCGAGCTTGAAATTATTTCAACGTCTCGGGTTTGAGCGCTGGGCATTTTGCCCTGGTGTAGCACAACTCGATGGCATCGAGCGCGACCTCGTGGTGATGGGCCGACATTGTCCAGCGCGCTCCAGTACGAAGGCAAAATCGCTGACTCAATCACAAACCAGCAATCAGCTTAGCGATAGTCTGGATCTGATGTATTTGCTGATGCAGTACCGCCACGAGGCGATTCATTCGAAGCTGCTAAAAATCCGCGACAAATACTCCATGCTGCATCTCGACGTGCTGATTCTCATTTACCATTTCGCAAAAATTTGCTTTGGACACATTCTCGAAATCGGTGCCTGCGTTGGCGGAGCTACCATTGCCGCGGCCTTTGGCGTGCGTGATTCGGGCCAGAAGAAAAAGTTGGTGTCGATTGAACCTGGCGGACGCCTCAAACACAAACGACTCGGCACGCATAATATTTTTCGCGACTTGGAGCGGAATCTCGCCAAGCAAGGCGTATCGGAAATGGCCACTCTTATTAAGGGCCGTTCATTTGACTCAGCAACAATCTCCGCAGTCAATGAGACGCTGGGCACAGACAAAGTTGGTCTCCTGATTCTTGATGCTGATGCCGCCAAGCAGCGTGACATCGAGCGCTATCGCGATCGATTCGCAGACGGGTGTTGGATGGTGATTGACGATTATTACGGCACTGATACCAACGCAAAGATCACTCCAAGCCGAGCGGATGTAGATGCGCTAACCACGGCCGGTTATTTGGAACCACTGGGTTTCTACGGCTGGAGCACGTGGGTGGGGCGCTGGCGTGGCCCTCGGGTAAAGCAATTTGGTTTGAAAAGGTAAACCCTGAATAGAGCGCCCGGTGCAACGTGGTTTTAACCTACGGATTTGGCTAAGCCTCTGGACCAATGACCAGATGAATCATGCCGTTCGGCGCAGAAATGAAAAAGCCGTTGAAGTCTTCGCTCAGTTGCTCAACTTCATCGCGCCGCGTCACGCCATGCACTTTCAGAAAAGATGCAGCGGCTTCTGTGTCGTTTGTTTCTAGCTCGAGCCAGATATCCGGCTGACTCAGGTTCGGCACTTTGTCGATCCAGAGCCGATTCGGGCCGAACTGGAAAATACAGCCCTCCTTTTCCTCTTCGATTAAAGGCAGCCCAAGCGTATCACGGTAAAAAGCCACCGTCTGGTCATACGTGTGGCTGGGGCATTTGATCGCGATGTTCGCTCCGCCGGAGAATTGCGGACCTTCGAGCTTTGCAACCATACTCTTGAGCCGGTTAAAAAAGTTAAATGTTACAAGGTCAAAAAAGGTAAAGATTCAACTCAGCGACCTGCCGATACGTTGTAACTCTTTTAACGTTCCTGACCGTTTCAATGCTCCACGAATCCATCACTCGATTACTCCGAACCGCTGCCACCGGGCTCGGTCATTTTGACCGGCTCGAGCGCATGCTCTAGTTCTTTGTCCGGCAGGACTTTTCTCTCGCGAGCGATTTGGCGAACGGTGCGGCCGGTTTTTGCGCTCTCCTTGGCGATTTCTGCTGCGCGATCGTAGCCGATTTTAGGTGCGAGACTGGTCACCATGGCCATGGAAAGTTCCACTAACTCGCGGCAGCGCTCTTCGTTGGCCACAATGCCGCGGACACATTTGTCGCAGAAAACCTCCACCACATTTGTCAACAGTCTGATCGACTCGAGAAGAGCATGCGCCATCACAGGCATCATCACGTTAAGTTCGAAATTCCCATTTGCTCCCGCCCACGTAATGGTTGTGTCGTTGCCGATCACCTGCGCGCACACCATCATCATTGATTCGCACATCACCGGGTTCACCTTGCCGGGCATGATCGAACTGCCGGGTTGCGTGGCCGGAAGTTGGATCTCCCCAATTCCGCAACGCGGGCCGCTACCCAACAACCGAATGTCGTTTGCGATCTTGAATAAACTTACGGCGATTGTTTTAAGTTGACCGCTTGTTTCCACGACAGCGTCCTTCCCACCTTGCGCTTCAAAATGGTTTTTTGCCTCGTAAAACGCGATACCGCGTAACCAGAGAATTCCTGTCCGAGCCGGATCGGCGTCGCGTCCATCAGATGGGTCCGACCAATCTTGATAACGTGCCAGAATTCCTTGGCTTTCGCTTCGAGTGCTGCGTGCAGTTTTTCGAGAGCTGGGATGAGACAACTCTTTAGTTGCTCGGCGGCGCTGATATGGATGGCGGACGGGATCACATCATTGCTCGATTGCCCCATGTTGACGTGATCGTTCGGATGTACGTGCTCCCGCGAGCCGATCGGTTTGCCCGCCAACTGCGCGGAACGATTGGCGATGACTTCGTTCGCGTTCGTGTTGGTGCTGGTGCCAGAACCTGTCTGAAAAATGTCCAGCGGAAAATGGTCGTCGAGTTTTCCTTCAACAACTTCCTCAGCCGCTTGGACGATCAGCGCGGAACGCTCTGCATCGAGCAAGCCGAGATCGTGATTTGCTTGCGCGGCAGCCCACTTGATCAATCCAAGAGCGCGAATAAACGGCCGTGAAAACCGATAACCGCTCACCGGAAAATTTAACACTGCGCGGTGTGTCGAAGCGCCATGGAGAGCAGACGCCGGAAGCGTCATCTCGCCCATCGAATCCTTTTCTTTTCGGGTCGGCTTCTCGGTCATGCCGAACGATGTGCGCCAACATTATAGTTTGCCCCTTGCAAGCTCATACCTTTACCGTGACCAAGCGGATGCTTCTTCTGAAAAACGGTAATGAACATGGGCGGTATGTTTTGCAGGAAGTACTCTGACTCGGCGTGCTCGAACAGGGTCGCGTGCTGTTTCAATTCGTTCGTCACTTGATAAATGATAAAACTGCCACCGGGCGCCAGGGCATCATGTGTTTTTTGCAGCAGCGAGCGTTTCTTCTCAATCTTAAGAATACTGAACGGAATACCCGAAAGAATATAATCACAGGAATCGATTCGACGACGCTGCAGTTCATGTGGCAACGACGCTGCGTCGCCATGAATCACACGCACACGCCGATCGCCAGCAAACTGGCGCTCCAGATCGCGCGCGAACGCTCGGTCCAACTCAAACAGAAGCAGATGTGAATCCGGACACATCCGTCGTGAAATCTCGCGCGAATGTACTCCTTCACCCGGTCCATACTCGGCGATCACACGTGGCTGGCTAAAATCCATCTTGCTGGCGACACGTTCCACCAGTGCCTTGGAACTGGGAATGATTGATGCAATCTGAAACGGTCGTTTCAAAAACTGCTTGAAAAACAACGTGCTCACGAGACGCGAACAGTCGCCTTGCACGTCGAAGTTGTCCAGTCACGAAGTCGTGGCACGAACAATATGATTTCGCCCGCGCGAAAAAGCTTGCCGAGTCACCCGCAGTCTCGATATCTCGCTTGACTCGTTCCTCGCCACCGATCAGTTATCATTGCTGATTCAAGCGCGCGGTTAGCTCAGTGGTAGAGCACTACCTTGACACGGTAGGGGTCACAGGTTCGAACCCTGTATCGCGCACCATCCCGCTAAATTTGCGCAGAAATCTTTCGCGCAAGCTTTCACCACCACGAATGCTTCGGGGAGGTCTGTTCGGCGAGATAACCTGGGCTATCAGACTTACGCTGCGAGCACTTTTGCCGTCGAAATTTCGATTTCCATGGATCGCCCAAGAAAGTCGAAAAGGACGCGGATCCGTTCCTTCACGGGAAGTAAATGGGTGACCACTACTTCCAGTCCTTGAAAGGGGCCTTCGCTGATTTGGACGGATTGGCCGACTTTGATGGAGCAATCGAGAGTCACAATCTCTTCCCCGCCCATTCTCGATTGGAGCGCCGTCACAATATTTTCGGGCAACGTTGCCAGACGGTCGCCAAAATGGACGATGCCTCGAATTCCATGAGAATTTTCAACGGCTCGATGCTGCGTCGAATACACAAATTTTGCGAACAGATAGCCAGGAAACATGGCCTCTACGAACCAAACAGGCCCTCTTTGCGTCATCCTTCGGAAACGCAATCGAGGTGAGAAACACTCCACTCCAAACTGACGCCGGAGGGCAGTGGCAGCCAAGTGCTCCCGCTTTGGCTGCGTCTTCAGACAAAACCATACCGGCTCAGGTACCAGCGCTAGAAAGGCAGATGACTGGGTCACACTCCAGAACTACGGAATTGGCAATTCCAAGTTCCGAAAAATCGTAAAGTTTTCCGTCGAATCTTTGAATCGCCGCTTTGATCAAGGGCAATTCCTGGCAGAGATCCGACTTGAAAAGCCCACGTCGGCAGCCCCTTATCGTAGCATTTTAACCAAAGACGCGTTTGACTTGAGCTCAGAGAGCAAAGCCGACAGCGTTTGCAGCCGACGTCCAGACGGCTCGCCAACCACTAGGACCGTATAAATTGAGCCAATTAAAAGCAAACACTGGGCAATCTCCAAGCCCGCTTCGGCGGCTCCAATGTACAAGAAAAGTGGCCGTTCAACCGAACGGCCACTTCCGAAATAAGCTTTTTAGTGAAGAATCGGAGCGCTTGCCTGTTAGCTCATTATGTAACGACGGACAATACCGAGCGCACCCAGGGCCGTGCCGAGCAACATTGCTGTAGTACCGCCATCGGGAACCCCTGGAACGCCTGCGCGGAAGAGCACCCAGCCGGAAAGATCATACCTGCCAGCTGTCGGCGGGATGGTGATGACGCCGCTTAAGTCTCCAACATACCAAACTTCAGTGCCATAATTTGGGCCGGCGTACTTCGCGAGCAAATAGGTATACAAACCGCCGGCGCCGAGATTTATGCTTGTAGTTTTGCCTTGTACATTCCCAGCCAATACTGCTTGAGGCAATTGGCCAAAGGCGTTATTCGAACGAAAGTAGCTTTGTCCATCAGCTTTGTCGCTTTTTCCGAGGCCCATGCCAATTAAATGGTTAACATAATTTAGTCTGTCCTGGTCTCCAGCCGGTATGCCGTAGTTTACGAAGCCAAGCTCGTGACTATCGCCAATTTGAAGTGAAACGGCACGCGCGCTGGGGTTGAACGTAAGCAGTGCGCCGGCGAGGACCGTGCAGAGGACGGCAAACTTACTTGTTGGAACGATGTTTATTTTCATGTCACGACATAACAGAGCAAAGGCTATGCCAACGTAATTGACTGTGTCAATGTCAACTGTAAGTAACACAATATAAGATATTTGCCATGATGGCAAATTCCATCGATTCTAGTTCTTAGCTTGCTCGAATCGTAAAGTATTCCGACGAGTGGGGAGCGAAACAAAGAGAGCAATGCATAATCATCACGTGCGACAGTGATTATATCGTGCATCATGCCGATGTAAGGATTTCCGACGTCCCTATGCTTTGTGTAAAGCCCAATTCCGACGGATAACGGCATACGATTGAGAGCGCTTCTCTCAGCCGGGTCAAAACCGGTCGGACCTGCAAAGTACAAACAAAAAGTGGCCGCCCTAAAAGGAACGGCCACTCTTGTGTTGGGAAATTTTGTAACGATTTATCTTTTCAGGAAACGCCTGGCCATGCCGAGCGAGCCGAGCGCAGCACCCAGCAACATTACCGTAGTTCCACCGTCTGGAACCCCACCAGTTGGGTTGAGCAGCGTCCAACCGGTCATCTTGTAGAATCCCATCAGTGGAATATTGCTTCCCACAAGATTGCCGTTCGCGAGGGGCTTAGCATAGCGGTAGAGATCAACTGAACCGGTTAATCCTCCGACATTAAAGACCGCGACACCGCCGTTTGGTCCATCGTACGCCGCAACCAAGTACTGAAAACCTCCCAAAAGGTTAACGGTTACAGCGGTCGTACCGTCTGCGATGTTGGTCCCCAAAACAGCTCCTACGGCGGTGGCTGGCGGGAGTGCACCAAAGTTATTAAAGGAACGCGAATATAGCGGGTCACCAGGAACTTGGGATTGGGCTCCAAGGCCGAGGGCGAGTAACGCATTCGTCATATCCGCGTCGCGCTGTGCTTGGCCACCATTGCCTTGTGTTCCTGGGATAACTGTGCCTAGGAGGTACTGGCTACTATGGTTAGTGCCGTCGTTATACGTCATTTCCAAGATGGCATTGGCGCGTTGAGTCAAGCCAAGACCAGCGAGGGTTATTAATGCTACTGCGAGGTATTTAATTTTCATGATGGTTACTGTTGTCGAAAAGGGATAAAGCAAGAGCCTTGCCAACTCGTAAAAACTCATGTTATCAGGTTTCTGGATTTATACCTAACACCCTAATTATTAGGGCCTTATCTTCGAGAAATAACTTTAGGGTCTTCATAGCTCGCTTAAAGCCATTACAGCAAAGAATTGTAAGACTTGCCGACGCTTCCGCCGACGTTCGAGCACGGTGTATTATGTAAACCACAGACATTAAGCCGCTTTCGTAATCTGACTGATGCTGCGTAGATTCCCGACAGCTTCCTTCCGTCCGGCCCGAACTTTTACTGTCAAATACCGATTCACGCATTTTAAGGCGGAGGGGCGAAGCCGCACGTTGCTGACGCGAATTTTCCAAACCGCTGTATTACCGATTCTCAAATCGGCAGAATGTGGCCACGACAGCGGGATTAGCGACCCGCGACACAGCAGCCTTCGAAGGCTGCTCTACATTTTTGGAATATGCAGCTCATTCCTTCTGGATGTCGGCAAGGGCGCGTTTGGCTTCGGTCGCGAGTGGTTCCTCGAGACCCCCAGCCAAGGCTTGATTGAGCGCCCCGCGCCCTTCGGCGGTCTGTCTGGCCTGGAGCTGGGACATTCCGAGATAAAACAGAGAATTTGCGTCCAACGGCTGTTGTCGCGCACTCTCCTGCAACAACTGCACAGCCCGGGGATATTCTTTCTTTTCGTAACTCAATTGTCCCAATAGCTCGGTTAACCCAGGGTCGTTGGACAATGTCCTGCGGGCTTTTGCCGCAAGATCGGACGCCGCAGGGAGGGTAGAAGGGTCTCGAGCGTACAACTCCGCAAGGCGTTTTTGCGCAAGCGCAAATTCTGGCCAGCGGTGCAGAATATTGTCGTACGTTTCGGTTGCCCGTTTAATCTGGCCCTGCTTGGTATCCAGCACGGCTTGGGCCATGAGTGCCGGCACGAATTCCGGATTCGACTGTACTTCCTTCTGGACCTCCGCTTCGGCCGCCATGAGGTCCTTTGGATTTTCACTCAGCGCGGTCAACGCGAGAAATTTTTGGGCATCGGCAGCATGGGATTGATCAGGCTTATTCGTCAGAACTCTTTGCATCGCGTCGCGCGCCTCGTTCACTCTACCCAGGCTGTACGCTGACCAGGCCAGATCGGACAGAAGTGCGGGATCGTTTTGGCGTAGGCGGGCGGCTTCTTGGAGAAGGTTGTATGACCACTCGAAATTGCCACTGTCGTAGGCGACTTTTCCCACGAGGGCGGCGATCTGAGGATCTCCGGGAGCCAACTCACGGGCTTTCTTTGCGTAAGCAAGTGCTTTTTCTTTGTTCCGGAGCGGGCCCGCATAGAGCCGAGCCAGGCTGGTTACGCCAGAAGCCAACTTGGGATTTAGTTTCACAGCCTGTTCAAAAGCAGTAGCCGCTTTGTCTGAGGCGCCCTGTTTTTCGTATGCCTCTCCGAGACGCATCTGGGAGACGGGGTCGTTTGGCTGTTCTTTGGTCATCGCTTCGAGCTTCGAAATGGAGAGTTCGGGCGAGGCACTTGTACCGGTCTCAAGCAGCGACAAACGGCGTTTGCTCTCGTCCTTACCGGGAAAATTTTTGGCTGCCGCGGCGGCTTTCTTGAGCGCAATCTTGGCAATGTCTGTCTGGCCCATCGCGTATGCAGTTATACCCAGATGAAATTGAATTTCGGGGTTGTCCGGAAGTTTTTCGGCGCTGTCCTGCAGGATTGTGAGGGCCTGCTGGTAATCGCCACGTTTATAAAGAACCCATCCAAGCGTGTCGGCTATGGCAGGATTATCTCCCTGTAGATCACGTGCCCTACGTGCTAGTTCATAAGCCTTGTCTAAGTCGTTTAGCCGCTCGGCATCGAGATAAGCAAGATTATTTAAGGCTGGAATAAGCTTAGGATTGATCGAGAGAACCTTCTCATAGGCATCGCGCGCCTGTGGGAAATTCTCCATCCGCTCGTACAGGAGCGCCAACGTCAGGAGCGCCGAAGCGTTCGGGTTCTTCGAGGTCTCAGCTTGTAATTGGCTAGCGGCCTCCGAAAGCTTGTTGGTCGCAATATAAGTCTGCACCAATAGATCGTAGGCGCTGGAAAAGTTGGGATCGAGCTGGAGCGTTTTTTTAAGCTCTGCCGCAGCTAAGTCCCATTTTCCTTCCGCAATCAGAACTTTGCCTTCCAAACAATGGGTGGCTGGCAGATCGGGCGTTTTTTGGAACTGGCGGTGTATCCTCTGTCTGGCGGAGTCGAAATGTTTATCCACCAAGTCAAGCTCGACTAGCTGATCGACGAGCCACAAATTATCCGGTGCGAGCTCGGCAGCCTTTTCAAAGGCCTGGCGGGCTTCCTCATTTCTTTTGGCTTGGCGGAAGATCAAGCCCAGGGCCGTATGGGGTTGTGGATCCTCCGGAGCGAGCGTCACTTGATCGCGAATGACCGCTTCGGCATCGTCGAAACGATCAAGCGAGCCATAAGCGGCGGCCAGGAGGAATGCCGCAGATCTCAGATCGGGCCTTCTTCTCAGCAAATTAGTAATTGGCTCGATCACGGTCTCACCATGACCTGAGCGAAGATTAATCTCCGCGAGCCGCAGGATCGCGTCATCATAATTCGGATTGATTGAGATGGACTGCTCCAACGCCACCTTTGCCTTATTCGGGCTATTATTTCTGAGATATGTGCATGCCAATTGATATTTGATGAGCGGGGAGTCCGGATAGGTTTGATCGAGGTGCTCCAAAACGTCGACCGCTTTTTTCGTATCGCCCTTTGCCAGCAGCACATCGCTCTCCAGTCTGCGACCGTCGATGTATTCGGGATCCCGGCTAAACACATTTTCAAGAAGCGAGAGCGCCTCGTCGTATTTCTTATCCTTAAGGGCAAGTTCCGCCAGCAAAGTCCAGCCAGGCAGATAATCGGGGGCCTGTCTGGTCATCTCCGTGGCAATTCTTGTTGTTTCTCCGGTGTCCCCAGTTGCGGACGTGAATGCGGCATATTTCAAGCGTTCCATGGAACGAATGGGCGCAAGCTCAGCCGCCTTCTTCAATTCTTCGCCGGCTTGTTTTTTGTCTCGCTGGAATAGATACAAATTTCCCATCGCCATGTGTGCCTGGGACGATTTAGGATCAACTGCGAGCGCCTGCCGAAGGGCACCGCCTGCCCCGGCCGTGTCGCCCGTGTTGAAAAGCAGATTCGCCGAAGCAATGTAGAAAGCGACGTCCGTCCTTTTTGGAAATTTCTGGAGCTGTTCTTCGGCCGCCTCGATACCTTCTTTGCTTCGCGCCTCTTCGCTCAATATGACAAGGGCGTCGGTATTTGCCGGCGATTGTTCGAGGACTTTGAGCGCTTCTTTTCGTGCGTCGTCGACTCGCCCCGTGGCCGCATACGAACGAGCCAGACGTACGCGATTTTGAACGTTATTCGGGGCCAGCTCGCTCGCCTTTGCCAGAAATGCGCTGGCGCGAATGGGTGCCCAATCGTCCAGCCATATTCCTCCGATCCGCTCGAATGCAAGAGCATTTTGTGGATCGAGCTGCACCACGTTGAGGTAACTCACCTTCGCTTTGTCGTAATCGCCGGCCTTAAAGTAATTATCGGCCTCGGCGAGAAGGCGTGTCTTTTTGCCTTCCTTAGAGCAACCAGCGGTCAGTGTAACCGCTAAAGTAAGCGTTACAACTCTAGCTAAGAATGTCGGAGTTTGCATGTGGAGGGTGATTTAATGTTAGTTGATGTTTGTTATCGCGCGCTCTTTCGCAATACCAAGTTTTTCCATTAGTTCGTAAAGAGTCGGGCGGCTAATGCCGAGATCAGCAGCAGCGGAAGTGATCTTGCCGGAGTTCCTCTTAAGCGCTTGCTCAACCATTTTACGTTCGACATGTTCGCGTGCTTGTCTGAGAGTCGTTGTCGAGGCGGACGTCAAGTTCAGCTGATCCCGCTCCAATTCGAGGTCCTTTGCGGTTACGCGCGATCCGCTCGACATAATTACGCCCCGTTTCACCCGGTTTTGAAGTTCACGGACGTTTCCAGGCCACGAATAACGACTCATTGCGCGCAATGCTTCGGGGGCGAAGACCATCTTCGGGCGACCGTCCTGGGAGGAGTACCTTTGCAGAAACTCGCACGCCAGAAACACGATGTCCCCTCCGCGTTCACGAAGCGGCAGGAGACGAATGGTGACGACGGCAATTCGAAAATACAAATCCTCGCGAAATTTCCCGCTATTAATCAGCTCCTTTAGATTGGCATTGGTGGCGGCGACTAGGCGCGTATCGACCTGGATTTCCTGTCTACCGCCGACTCTTTGTAAGCGCTGTTCTTGAAGGAAACGAAGGAGCTTTACCTGAATGGCTGGAGGGAGCTCGCCGATCTCATCGAGAAAAAGAGTGCCGCCGCTCGCGGTTTCTAAAAGCCCTTTGCGCTGAACGTGAGCACCTGTAAACGCGCCTTTTTCGTGGCCGAACAGCTCGCTCTCCAGAAGACTTTCGGGAATAGCGTTGCAATTGATGGCGATAAATGGGCCGTCCTTGCGCGTGCTGCGGCGATGGATAGCCGCTGCTGCCATCTCCTTGCCGGTGCCACTTTCTCCCAGCAAGAGCACGGGTGCATTCGTTGTGGCCACCTTGCGAATCAACGCAAAGACTTCCTGCATTTGTGGGCTGGTGCCCAGCATGTCTTCGAAGACATCGGGGCGTTGGTTCTGTTGTAACTTGTGATATTCCTTCTCGAGTGCCACCACTTGGATGCACCGGCGAAGGAGTAATCTCAGTTCTTCCATCTCCACAGGTTTGCACAAGAAGTCGTAAGCACCGGCCCCAACCGCCTCAATGGCATTCTGCTTTTCGCCTTGCCCGGAAATAATAATGACCTTTGCGGTGTTATCGATTGCGAGTATATCGGATAACACTCCCAAGCCTTCATCAGGTTCGTTAGGGCGAGGTGGCAAACCCAGATCAAGCAATGTTACCGCCGGCGAGTTAGACTCAAAGCTTTCACCTGCTGCTTTGCGATCTTCGGCGAAGTGAACTTCGTACTGCTCACTTAGCGCCCATTTCATCTGCGTCCGGATGGCTTCGTCGTCATCCACGATAAGTATTTTCGGTTTCATGCTGTTTGATACTTCAGAGGCAACATCACGCGGAAAGTTGTGCCGACGCCAAGTTCGCTTTCTACGTGAATCTTTCCTTGATGCGCTTCGACGATGGTCTTGGATTGAAACATGCCGATGCCCAACCCTTTTTTCTTGGTGGAACGGAACGGGCGGAAAAGGGAATTTTTGACGAACTGCTCAGTCATTCCGCAACCGTTATCGCTTATGGACAGAGCTACCCACTGATCGTGCCTGGCCGTTTCCACAGTGATCCGGCCATCCGTGCCCACGGCATCGCAGGCGTTAAGAAGAAGGTTTGTACATACGCTCTGTAGTTGCTCGCGATCAGCCAATATCCTGGGGATCTGATTGAATTTGGTCACCAGCTTCGTGTCGAGTGTACCGTTCAGGTGCGTGAGCGCTTCAGTGACGACGCTGTTGAGATCCAACTCCGCCGGCTTGAGACGCAACTCGTGACGCAGTGCGTTCATGCGGTTGATAAGATCGTTGATCCGGCTGGCCGCACTCCCGATTCCGCGGAATGCGTCCTCTCGAAAAGCCGGATTGTCAAAGTGTGTCGGCAAATTCTCTAACATGAGGCCCAGAGTTGAGGCTGAGTTCTTTAGATCGTGGATCAAGAATGCAGACATTGTTTGAAACGCCTCCAGCTCTTTTCTTTCCATGATCTCTTCCGTAAGGCGTAGTTTCAGCAAGCTGACCGCTACTTGGTCACCGATGCATTTCAACAGATCTATTTCTTCAGCGGAATAACCGAGCCCCCGAACGCGATCTGCTAGAACAATCGCTCCGAGCCACTGCTCTCCATCAATAAGCGGAACGCAAATGGGATTGCCCCCGGTGCGAAATTGGCTGCCGCTTTTTTCCATGAGATCTCGCGCCCACTTTTCCTTTGCTCGACTGAGGTCAAAAGGTCGCGAGAACTTGATTGACTCGGGTGAATTCAGCTCTTCTGCCGTCATCGATATGGTCAGCTCCCCGCCCTCACTCTGCTCCGGACCGCATGTCGAGCCTGCTCGAGCTAGGCACGGTCGCTGTTCATCGACAAGCCAGGTCGAAACTGAGAGCGCGCCAAACGTTTCTGAGATCAGCCGCGAAGCTGTCGCGCTAAGCGCGGCTTCGTCCAGGGCAGCCGATAAAGTCCGAGCGAACCGGACCCAGATTTGGCGAAAATCATGCTGAGGTCTCTTGAAATGCCGGCTGACAAACAGCTGCACACTCTGTCGCGCTCGATCAGAAAGAAGCAGCACGGCCAGGATAGCCACGCTAAGGAGAACAATAAAGGCTGCGACCGGAAAACTCGCAGCGCCACCAAACCGCGCGACGATTTGAGCCAATATGCCAACAACGAAAAGATATGCCCCAGTCAGCAATGCCGTGACCGAGGTTTGTAAAACGGTCCGCGACGGATAGACATCAATTTCACTGAAACCAGTGCGGACGTAAGCAACGGCGACCAGAGCACATCCGACGAGTAACCCCGCCGTTTCGATGCTTAGCTGACTCGAACCGTAGTCCGAGAAAAGCAGCGCCTGACTTCCGGTGTAAATACGCGCGCCAAAGACAATTCCCAGCCCCAGGACCAGGAATTTGATCCGCCAGCGCATGGTTCCAACCGCAGCTCGGAACGTTCGCTCGATGTTCGTCAGAATTAATATCGTCGAAACGAGGATCAAAACATTTAGAATTTTTGCCGCGTCGCTAAGCCTTAGTCCCCAACCGTGGCCAGGTGGATCGTACGTGACCGGGTAAAGAAGAGGACCGTAAAAAACAGCCAGCGATAAGAGCGGAATCGAAAAGGCCCCGAGAAGAAGCCATTGCGATCGTACGACGAAATCGCGACAATTCGCCCTGGAGTAGGTCACGCTAAAAAGCAGCCAGACACCGGGAAAAAATGACTTCGCCATCAGGGCGAGCGTTTGCCAGAACGCCGCTTTTTCAGGAACAAGCGCATCGTTTCCTATTGCGCCAAACAGACTTTCCAAGGCAAAGATCGTCATTCCGGCCGAGAAACACCAGGTCGCAAGCGAACGCTGTTTTCGACACGCAGCAGCTGTCGCCAGGGCAGCACTGAACATGCCGGCGCCCAAAGCTAACACCGTGTTCAAGCTCACAATCTGCTCCTAGCTGACATCATGAATGGCATTGCAATTCCGATTGCGGCACGGTTCCGTGCCCAACTCTGAATCCAAATCTCATTTTGATGGCTAAACCTCTTTCTCGGGCGAACCCCAGCGAAATTGAGTCAACGCTTACATCAAATAGGCGAGATCGGGTTCTCTCATGCGTTTCTCCGGAAATGCCGGGACCAAGTTTCCCAAAAATTCCGTAAAAATGAAAGAAAGAGGCGCGAAGCGGAAGCGGAAACGAGAGAACCTGGGAAGGTCCGAGGCAGCGGGAAGTTCAGCTCAATTTGACCGGGCGCGTTCGGACCTCACCCTTGTGCAGCCACGCTAACAGGAGCAGCAACGGCACTAGCGAAAGCGCAAAAAACAGCGGTCCGCCGCGACGGTGGATTACGCTATGAATCATCTGCGGACCTACGTTTACGCAGAGAACGGCAATCACAAGGATCCGGAAACCATTCCGCAAGATGCCGAGCGGAATGATGAAGGCGACAAGGACAATGCGTCGCCACGGGGTCTTCAAGAATAAATTGGCGGCCAGGATGCTGGTCATCAAGAGAACCCAGCTCGATCGAATGCCGCTGCATTCCTGCGCAACTTCGATCGTAATATTCGGCAGTTGAAAAATCAGCCCCGCCCGGAGAAAAGGCATGCCGCTTAGGTGAAAGAAAACATTTGCCACCTCCGCGGAAGCGTATTTCGAAGCGCTCTCGAGAGCATCTGCCATAGCGTCCGGCATCGGAATCATGAAGAGAAGATAGGCTAGCGGAAATGCCGTTGCTCGCATCCAGTCGCGTCCGAGAAAGAAAAAACCGCCGGCTGCAAAACAGCATAAAAACGAGAGAGTCTCTAGCGCGAGGTAATCAGCCTTGGCTGGTGACTGCTTAACGAAGTGTAGCCAATGTGCGAATGCAAAGACGCAGAAACCGACGGCGAGGAACGCCATCGCGAGCGGACGATCGACAACGTAATCCTTTGGCAGCTGATCACGGCGAAGATAAAGCAAGTACCCGGAAACGAACGGTACCAATAAAATATATGAGTACAGATCGCTCCCTGCTGCGTAGTTTATCAGCGCCAGAAGAGGCTGAGCAAAAACCGCCAGCAACACGATCACAAAACAGATGCCGGCCCAAATTCGCCACATTTTTCTATTCTTTGTGAGAGTGGGTCCTGAGATACGCTCTGCTTGTGTCGGAACGCTGGTGTCGCGAGCAACGGCTCGATCCAGTGGAGAAGGTATTTCCACGATGTTTCCTAGGCTGACGCCACAGAATAATTGCCCACCTTCGCACAGCTAGCTCCGTGGTCGCTGCGCTCTTTTTGTCTGTGTTTCAATACGTGTAGGTTACTCCGCCGGAATAGCGATTTCGCGAGTAACCGGGAGTCGATCCCATCGAACCCAGCGTGTTGTGGTTGTAGTCCAGGTGCAAGGTAAAATGCTTATTGAGTGTATAGCGGAGCCCAAGATTGAGATCGAAAGAATCCTGCGTCCCTGAGGAGCCGGTTCCACCCTGATTATCGTCATGATGGTAATAAATTCCGGCCACCGAGCTGAGTCGCGAAGTTAGATCGTACGTCAGGTTCAAGCCAGTCCGTAACGTCTTTGTAGTGGTCGTACCCGCAGCCGTGGGCGATTCGAATCCATAGCTTGTTGTCCAGTTCAGCGTATGGTTGCTGCCCACGTAGCTGAGCGAGCTTTCAAAGTAAGGGAGGGACGAATCTCCATCGTCCTCAAGCGAGCGAAATGACTCACCTGCTCGCACGTGAACGATGAGGTGCTCGGTCAAATTATGATTGATCCCACCGAGGAGAAAATGAGTCGTGGAGTCGGTCGGGGCCGTGTCGTAATTAATCGTTTCATAACGATATTCGCCGACCAGGCCCGTGCGGCTTGTCAAGTTAAACACAAGCTGCTCGCCAAGCGTGCTGTCGATCCGGTTCTGAGTATCTCCAATCGACGCCTGATCGTACGCAACGCGCTCGAACGTATAGCTTGTTATCAAGCTAAGCCGGGTAGACCAGTGATACGTTAGGGAAAAAATGTCACGTGTGTCGAAAAAATTAGCGCGGACGTTCTGGGGACCGACGTTGGATTGGAAATTGGGCTCGTTCTGGTAGGCAGCATAAATGCTCGTATAAAAGGAAAGCCGTGTCGAAAAGTTATGCGTAAGCCCCATGGTAATGTTTCCACTTTTCTCGTTCTGCCCCGTCACATCGAAATTCTGGGTAAAACGTCCGACACCAAGCAAAAAAAATTCCGTTTGTTCTCCGGGGCGATCGTACGTGAGGACAATATTTTCTGCAGCGAACCATGAACTTTTCGGGTTCGAGCTTAGGGTCACGTTGTCATCGTAGCCTGTGTCCACGCCGGCTGTGATCCGAACTGGAACAGCTGGTAGCCAACCCAACCCAGCCTGTTCGAAGGTCGAACCTGCCGCCTCTTGGGCCCGGGTTTCGGCCGGTTGTAAAGCGAGCAAAACGGCGAACACGAGTGTGAGCGGCCGGGAATCAACGCGCTTGCGGTTACCAGCCCGGTGAATTCGACATGGCAAAATCATGTTTGCAAGTCGCCATCTGCCGGCACGTTAGATCAAAACAAGCTGCGCGAGATGTAGATCACGTCTCCGTCCTGTACATATTTTGGGTAGATAGGCTTGCCATGAATGCTGGGCCGAAGATTAATGGTTTCAGTAAGCTGCACTCCGTCGATGACGCGGGTCAGATGAATATTGCTAGGGCTTCCATAGTCGCTCGGGCCGCCCGCTGTCATGATCGCCTGATACACAGTCGTCGGCCGATCAAACGTGATTGCCCCTGGTCTATTGACGAATCCTGACACGACCACGGTTGCCAGACCGTTGTCCACTGTGACCACCACCTCGGGATTATCAAGATACTGGTCGTACCGGCGAGTAAGCTCATGTTGTAAATCAATAACTCTCTTGCCGGCAGCTGTCACTTCACCAAGGTACGGCAGACTTATCTTGCCATCCCTGCGAATTTTTTGCGTTTGATCCAGATCGCTTTCTTCAGCAAATGAAAGCTTGACGACGTCTCCCGGAGAAAGTCTCACGGCCGTGTGAGGACCCGGCGGATTCGGCAGAGGTGGTAGCGGGGACTGGCAGCTGCCACAGAAGAATGCGGCAAAAATAAGAAGAGCGAACAGGCACGGGGACCCGCTCGGCTCATGTCTGCAATGATAGTACGGCATCTGTCTGCTGTCCTGTCTCATGCAACGTCGTTTACTCTACAAATTTGTTGATTGGCAAGAAAAATGCGACGAAGCCGGCGATGAGAGTTCTCGTCGAGAATCAGCGCACGTTGGATTTACCATGCCTGGAAAATGAGAATGTCGCTTTCGAGCTGCCGTGACCTCAGGAAGCTGATTCGCAATGAAGCGTCCGATTTCAAGTGAGGCCGTCGCTGCCGGCGAGGGCGCGTTGCACACGTGAATCGAATTTTTTCCCTTCACTAATAGGAAATCGTCCACCAGTTTCCCATCAGCCATCAACGCTTGAGCCCGGACTCCGGAACGTGCTGGGACCAGGTCATCTTTAGTTATTTCGGGGATGAGTTTTTGAAGATTCTTTACGAACGCCCGTTTGCTCACCGAGCGCACTATCTCCATGATCCCATCTCGGTAATACTTCCGCGCCAGCTTCCAAAACCCCGAGAACGTGAGGGTCTCAAACAAGTCGGCACAGTTGATGTCCGTCCGGCTATAGCCCTCCCGCTTGAAGGCTAGCACAGCGTTAGGCCCGGCGTGGACGGAGTCATCAATCATGCGCGTAAAATGAACACCCAGGAATGGAAAATCGGGATTGGGCACCGGGTAAACTAACGTCTTTACGAGATACCGCCTTTTCGGAACCAACTCGTAGTACTCGCCGCGGAATGGCACGATTTTCACGCCGGGATCGAGCCCACTGAAACGGGTAACGCGATCGCTAAATAGGCCTGCGCAGTTAATGATGAATCCGGCCTTAAACTCTCCGTGAGGTGTTTCGATAACTTGAATCCCATTCACCTCGCGTATGCGGTCAACGCGGGTACCAGTTCGCACCGTTCCACCCTGCGATTTAACCAGCTCAACATATTTCGCAGAAACCTCCCGGTAGTTGACGATCCCCGCTGACGGAATTTTAATGCCAGCAACGCAACGCACGTGCGGCTCAATTTCCTGCACCTGTTCGGGCGAGAGCCGCGCAACGACGAGCTCATGATTGAGGCCACGCTGAAACAAGTTGTCGAGGAGTGGAAGTTCCGACGCTTTGGTGGCAACGATCACTTTTCCGCACACTTCATGTTTGATGCCGTGCTCGCGGCAAAACTCGACCATTGAGCGGTTGCCTTGCACCGCGAACCTGGCTTTCAGGCTGCCGGGTTTATAATAAATACCTGAATGGATGACACCGCTGTTTCGGCCACTCTGGTGTTGGACGAGCTCCTTCTCCTTTTCCAGGAGGAGGATTCTCGCCTTAGGATACTTTTTGCCCACAGCCATAGCGGTCGCTAATCCGACGATTCCACCTCCGATGATTACGTAGTCATGCATGGAAACAATCCGGCTGGGAAATTTTATCGTAGTTCCGTCACGAGGCTTAATTCACTGCTCCAAGGAGCGCTTTCCGACAGCAAAATGCCTCGGCGTAACGGCTCGGTGAAGCCGCCTCGGTAGCCCGCAACCGCATTAGACCGTAAAACAATTCCTCAGAGAACCACTTTTTATTCTGTTGCGTGGTAAAGTACCGCATCAGGCTCTTTACTTTCTTACGTGCGTGGGCCTCGCTCAACGGCACGAAAAAATTCGGTGAGCGCAGATCAGCGTCGTATTTCGGGATCTCGTATTCGAGGATGAAGTGATCGCGAAAAGTGTTCCACGTCAACTCGCATACTAGACGGTGGTCCTGGTGAAGATCATGCCGGCAATGCGTAAAGATTACATCCGGCCTGAAGACTTTCTTGAGTTCCTCGAAGCATTCCTTGACCGGCGGACCGAGGTAGGGAAGGAATCCATCTCGAAAGGATTTCACGACAACCGCTTTGTTTCGTGCGCCGCTTAGGAAAGCGTTGGCGCTGCGTTCAGCTTCTTTGGCGCGATTGGGATTGCCACTTAGCACGAGCCAGTAGAATTCGACGCTCTCCGACTGCTCAATCATACGCAGCACTGTGCCACCGCTCACTTCTTGATTTCGTGCTGATGATTCCACACCGCCCAAGGCGCACTGCCTCGGCCGAAGAGGTCCTCAAGATCCTGCTTTTCCTTGAAGGTATCCATGCAGGCCCAATAGCCATCGTGTGGATACACCATCAGTCGGCCGACGTCGATCAGCCGTCGAAACGGTTCTTCTACGAGTTCCTCGCCGACTTTCATGTAGTCGAAGATCTCCCGGCGTAACACCATGAACCCGCCGTTCATCCGCGCCCCTGATTTTGCGATGTGCTCGATGCTTGTTACCAGGCCGCCGGACTGCATTGTGATAAGATGGAAGCTAGCCCGCGGTTTTACACCCACAAAACAGCCGATGTTTCCGCTATCCTTGAAAGATTCAATAACTGCAGGAAGCGGTACGTCCGAGAGGCCATCGGTGTAGTTAGCAAGGAACATCTCCTCTCCTTCAAGCTGTCTTTGGACGGCTTTTAGACGCTGGCCAATGTTTGAGGTTAGTCCTGTATCCACAAAGGTGATGTTCCAGTCATGGATGTCGCTACTGAGTAATTCAACATTCTTGCCTCCGCGTGAGAGGACAAAGTCATTTGATACGCACTCGTCATATTCGAGGAAGTACTTTTTGATAACGTCTGCCTTGTAACCTAAACACAAAATAAAGTCTTTGTGCCCGTAGTGGGCGTAATACTTCATTACATGCCAAAGAATGGGACGATACCCAATCGCCACCATTGGCTTGGGCAAAGCTTCGGAATATTCGCGCATTCGCATGCCGAAACCGCCGCAAAATAGAACCACTTTCACGATGTTTTCTACGGTTTTTGCGGCACTGAGTTCCTTAAAACCAAACCGCCGCTCAGTTGCGACCCTTAATCCTTTCCTCCAGCCAGATCTCGCCGCGAAAATGGCGATATTGTTGAGCGCGCAACTGATCCGCGATCCGGCCTTGTGGCAATTCCACATCGGCGTACGCGAGCACCGCATCCTTTATAATATCGCGCTTGAGTTTACAGCCTTCGACCAATCCTTCCGGGAGATAGCGGCTGTGACTCATCTCATCTGCGTTCACTGCCTCCCCATAGGTCATGTACATTCCGTAATCGTCGAGTACCTCGCCCGCTTTCAAATCGCGTTTGGCGACCGCGCAAACCTCAACCACTGGCCCACCGAGGGGCCTGGCAACTGAATCCCGAAGAAGTGCAACTCGAGCGATGGCGTTCGGTACCTCGAAATGGACCAAATGGTAGGGCAGAAAGAACGCGTAGAGCGGGCCTTCGCCCATCTTATAGAGATTCAAGTAATGCTGCTGCTTCGGATCGGGATGCTCAGCGAGGCAGTAAACCTTCGTCAAAGGCGTGCCGACAACATAATCCACAATCCCGCCGAGCCTGCGAAGCTCTTCAATATCGTAAAGCGTTCCAATTTTCATCACGTCGCCTTCGTACTTCGCGCCCCGCGACATGCCCCGCGATTTCACAACCATGCCAGTCGCATTTGCCACGATCGCCTGCTCGAAGCTGATCTTCGACCCGTCGGCAAAGCTGGTCACCATGGCAGGATTCTGCCCCCACTTCTCCGCAAAACCCTTTTGTGTGCTCGGATTGCGATAGGGATCCTGCAGTCCCTTGATGTTGCCCATGACTCGTGGCGTAAGGCCAAGACCCTTGACCCAACGATACAGATTCATCTGCAAGCCTGGTTCGTCGCCGTCGCATGCTGAGAGAATGACTCCATGTTTATCGGCGTAGGTCTGGAGGATCGGACCGATAGTGGCATCTAGTTCTGCATTCATTAGCACAACGTCTTTGCCGTGTTTGAATGCCTCTAGTACAACATGCGCGCCGAACTCGACAGAACCGGTCGTGTCCACTATTAGATCCACCTGCTCCGAGCGTGCGACTAACATGACATCCTGAGTAAAGACTGGCTTCCGGTCACGGATAGCATCGTCCAACTGGTTCTGCGTGGTGGCCTCGATCGGGTTATCCAAGCCGGAATAATTCAGGACATGGATGGCCTTCTGCGGTTTGCGGCTATAGATGGCTACCACGCTCATTGCGGGGACGCTGTTCGCAATCTGGTTTGTGAGCCCTTGTGCCATGAACCCACTTCCTAGAACTGCAATCTTAACCGGGTTACCTTGCTCCGCCCGTGCTTTTAAAGCCTTATCGACGATGATCATAAACGTTTGCTACTCGATGCGTCATCTCAAATGGTCATACGCCGGCTGAGTTCTGGCTCGATCTCATCCAGGAGCTTAAACTTTCGGTCTTTGTGCGAAATCACCGACACCGACAGTGGCCAATCAAGACCGAGGCGCGGATCATCATGCATCAGACCGCTCTCGTACTCAGGCGCGTAGAACTCACCGACCTGATAACTCGTCTCCGTGTTATCGCGCAACGTCTGATAACCGTGCGCGAAGCGCTCCGGCACGTACAACGCACGGCCGTTCTCTTCGTTCAGCTCAACGGCAACGTTGTGGAGATAGCTCCGGCTTTCCGGGCGCAGATCTATGATGATATCAAGAATCGCGCCGCGCGGGCAACGCACCAGCTTGGTCTCCGCCGCCGGAGGAAATTGGAAGTGCATTCCACGCATTGTGCCCTTCCTAAAGTTGTACGCGACATTTGTCTGTGCGATAATGGGCTTGAGCCCGTGAGCGGCGAATTCTTTCTGGCAGAAAGCTCGCGCGAAGAACCCTCGTGGATCTTCCCTACGTTCAAGGTCAATAACATACGCTCCCTTAAGCTTTGTTTCAGTGAATTGCATGAGGGATATTAACTGTTGTTAGTTAGTAGTGACGCTCCGCGTCGGCCATTGAATCCAAACAGTTGAGTGATCAAAATTAGCGAGGAGTTAAATGTTCCGTACAACACTGCCCCAATCAGACATCGCATTCCTTAGCGCGATCCTTGAGGATCGATCGTTGGCGAACCTGTTGTCACGGTCGCCACGCCCGCATACTCCTTCAGACCCCCGGTCGCATCCCTCACCAGTACTCGATAACTGTAACTGCTCCCGGCGGCCAATCCTGTATCGTTATAGCTCGTCTCAGCGGTCCTTCCCGCGTGCACAAAGCGATTACTCCCGGGGTCCCGCCGCTCTACTTCATACCTTCTCACGCGGCCTTTGTCGGTTGCCGCCCCCGCGTGTCCAGCATCAGAGGTCCCAGGGGTCCTAGGTTCCCACCCTCCCAGTTGTCAATCGCTAAGTGGTCCCCAGTTCGCGAATAGATCCCGATGCCGGGGCCACCTCCAACGAGGTTCTCTGCCGCGTCCGTATAGGTCAAAACCGGATTCCCGTTTCGCAGCAAAGTCAGTTGAACCGGGTTCAACCCAGATGTCTCCAAGCGGATAATATCGCCCGCCAACCATGTCTCCGTACTGCCCGTTGCTAGAGAATAATAAAGCCCGTCCTTTCGCAGATAGAGGCGGTAGTCATTGGGCGCAAATACAAAGGCCATGTAGAATCGGTCGATTGCCGCCTGTACCCGGGTAATCACCCCGTTCCATGGTCCCACATTGCTGATTTGTGCCTGGGAATACTGGTCTTGATTAAATGTGTTCCCCACCCAATACGCGTAACAGTGCGCGTTGTCGGTGTCGGGCGTCACTTGATTGTTGACGATGGTCAACGTCTGTTCCGATGCCGGTAGCGGCTTGGCCCAGTTCAAACCGAGTCCCCCATCGGCGCGATTGAAGTTGTCCGCCGCGAATTGAGGTGTTGGCGAAGGAGTTGGCGTTGGGGTTGGTGTAGCAGTAGGTGTTGGCGTCGGCGAAGGCGTGGCCGTAGCGCAGCTCTCGCTGCCGATGGTGATAAATGTTCCCGGGGAGCTTTGGTTGTTGTACTCGGTTGTTATCCAGGTTGCGCTTCGGGTAGATGAACTTAACCTGACCTCATCCAGATACGTCGCAGGCCAAAACACGGTTTCATCCGATTGCGCCATTA
>WNGC01000164.1_pt1 | contig 43936 bp, 41 predicted proteins | sample 5400051 | NCBI WGS metagenome assembly WNGC01 (sample SAMN13153368, study PRJNA577476) | soil metagenome | isolation source: 20 cm soil or saprolite under grassland replicate 2 | place: USA:California | collected 2016-06-15
GAAAACGCCGGGATGAAGCGCCCGCTGTAGTCGAACCTCACCCCCGCAGCCGAGGTCCCGAGCTCGTAGCGCGTTTCCAGCTCCCGGATGTTTCCGGCGACGCGGCGCGCGTCGATGCGGCGCGGCGGCTGCTCGAGCACCTCGAGCGTCACGTCGAGAGGCTGTCTGTAGAAAAAAAATCCGAACTCGCCCTTCTGCTCCACTAGGGCGCGGTTGCCTTCGCGCGACACGACGCGCGAGGTTTTCATGTCCGGTATGAATTGGGCGAGATTGTCGTAATCCGAGAGCACCTCCCAGGCGATGCGCGCGTCGACCTGCATCAGGGCCGACGCGTTGACCGTGATGAATTCTCCTTGCCGCTCGATACGGATCTCGATGGCCTCGGCGGCAGCGGCGCGCACAAGGCCCGGCGCGACGGCGAGCGTGAAGACGAGGGCGGCGCAGAAGCGCGTCGGAGTCACGGACATGCTCGACAGCATGCCGCAGCGGCGCGTTGCGCGGCAAGCCTCGCGGACTTACCGGGCGCTGACGCCCAGCCTTTGCGGGAGGGCGAGGATCGCGTCGCGGTTCGACCAGGAGATCGTGAGTGCGGCTGCCTCGCGCCAGGGCAGCCATTGGTAGCCGAGGTGCTCGGCGGGGTCGAGGGTCACCGGAAGGGGCTCGGGCATCGAGAGGCTGAACACGTGCTCGAGGTTGTGCGTGACCCCCGGAGCGTAGCGGCTGCGGTGCTTCTTGAAGATCTCGAAGCGGTTCTCGATTCCCCAGTCGCGCAGATCGTAGCGCGCCGCATCGAGGCCGGTCTCCTCGCGCACCTCGCGCATCGCGGCGTCGCGAAAAGGCTCCGACTCGTGCGCGAGGCTGCCCGTGACCGACTGCCAGAATCCCTGCCAGCCGGCGCGCTCCATCATCAGCACCTGCAGCTCCGGGGTGTGGATCACCACGAGCACCGAGCGGGGAATTTTGTAAACAGTGGTCATGGGGCGGCGGGCCGGGAATGATAGTGCAAAGGAGAAATCCATGATCACGCCGCCGATGGAACCTTTTCCCTCCGGCGAGCGTGTCCAGATGCATGGCGCTCCGAGCATTAGCCAGCGAATTTCTTTCGCCCTCGGCATCTTCGACGGCAACTCTCACCTCGTCAAGAAGTGTCGCTCATCGGCGACACCATGCATGCCCGCTCCCTGACTTGTCGCGTTTCTGTGAAGTCGGATGGAGATGGAGAACCTCGTCACCCGCCGCCACCCCTCCCACGTGAATCCCCCGCGTGAATCCAGCGTGACCGCTGCGGATCTCGTCATGGGATTGACCGTCATCATCCCCGCCTACAACGAGGCCGAGTTTGTCGGCGACACGATCCGGAGTCTGCTCGCTCAGACGGTTCCACCCGACCAGATCATCCTGGTCGATGACGGTTCGACCGATGGCACCGGCGACGTGGGGCGTCGCGCCGGTATCACCGTGATTCGACCTCCGCACAACACGGGCTCCAAAGCAGGCGCGCAAACGTTCGCCCTGCCGTGGGTGCGAACCAAGCTCGTGATGGCGATCGATGCCGACACCACGCTGGAGCCGACCGCCGTCGAAAGGCTGACGCGCTCGTTCGAGGATCCGGGCGTCGGCGCGGCCTGCGGGTTTGTCCTGCCGCGCCGTATCAAGACCCTGTGGGAACGGGGTCGCTTCGTCGAATACCTGTTTGCTTTCACTTTCTACAAGCAGGTGCAAGAGTACTACCGCCGACCCATGATCTCGTCGGGCTGCTTCTCGATGTACCGAACCGACCTAATGCGCCGTCACGGCGGATGGCCGGGCAGGACGCTGGCCGAGGACATGGATCTCACCTGGACCTTCCACCAGACCGGCGTCGGGGTGCGCTTCGAGCCCGAGGCGGTGTGCTATCCCATCGAGCCGTACAACTTTCGCTTCATGCGCAGGCAGCTTCGCCGGTGGAGCCACGGCTTCATCCAGAACATCACCCTGCATTGGAGGGGCGTGCTTACCGTGCCGTTCCTGCGATCGGCGGTGGCAGTGGCCCTGTGGGACGCGATCGTGGCCTCGCTGGTTTTCCTGATCGTGCTGCCGCTGCTGATCGTCGCGCTGCGAAGCCCATGGCTACTGCTCGCGTATTTCATCGACGCTCCCGCGATCCTGGTGCCGCTCGTGATCGGCGCGATTCCGCGCCGCGAGTTCGGGCGCACGCTCGCGAGCCTGCCTTCGTTTTTCGTGCTGCGCCTCGTGAACGGATTCTATTTTCTGGAAGCCGTCTGGTCCGAGTGGTTCCTGCGGCGCTCCTCCCTGACCTACGAGAAAGGACATTAGACATGAACCCAGGATTGCCAGGAGCCGGTATCGGCGGCCTGTTCTACATTTTGAGCGCGCTCTGGATGCCGATCTGCGAGCTTTGGCGCCGGCGGCAGGGCAATGCGCCCGGGCGGTGGCCTTTGGTGGCGCAGCAGTTCGGCATCGCGGTCGGAATAATCGTCGCCATGAGCGGCGTTTTCTGGGCCCTGGATACCGTGCTCATGCTCCAGCAAGTGGCCGCGCATGCGGCAGGCCAGATGCACGCGATGTGGATCTTGCGCGCGTCGGCCCTGGCGGTGACGTCGGGCGTGCTGGCCACGGTGCTCGGCACGGTGCACGTCGTGCGGCTATGCCTGCGGCTGAGTACGGTGCGACACGCGGCTCGATGACGGCATGCGGGAGCGCAGCGCTCCTGCTCCTGTTGCTGGCGGCTTATTCGCCGAGTAGCGAGGCTCAGGCGGCGGCGCAAGGCTTGTTGCAACGGGCGGACGCGGCTTATTCGTCGGGGAATCGCGAGCTCGCGAAGAGCCTTTACCGGGCGGTGCTCGCGTCCGATCCCACCAACTCCCGCGCCGCTTTTCAATTGGCGCGACTTTCGCCTCCAGGTTCGGCGGAAGCCGTCGCGCTCCTGCGGCGCTACGTGAAGCTCGAACCGGGGGATCCCTGGGGCAACATGGCCTTGGGCGATGCGCTGGCGAAGGCCGGCAAGGTCGACGAAGCGATAGAGCAGTACGGTCTCGCCCGCCGCAAAGCGCCGGCCGAATCCGACGTCTACGTGGGCCTGGGCAGGATCTTGCGCGGTGCCGGACGCACCGACGAGCTGGTGATGAACTACGAGGAGTGGACATCGCGGCAGCCGAAGAACGCGGAAGCGTGGTCCGAGCTCGGGCGCGCGCGGCAGCGGGCGAAGCGTTACGCCGAAGCCGCCGATGCCTACGCAACGTCGCTCGCGCTCAAGGAAAGCGACCGCACCGAGGAGTTGCTCGACAACGCATCGGCGGAAACCGCGTTCTCCCTGCGGCCCTTTTTCGGCCGCAGCGACGATTCCGACCAGGACCGGATCACCCTGTGGGGCCTCGAAGGCGAATGGCAGTTCACGCAGCGCTCGCGCCTGGGTCTGCACGCGGAACGGAACGAAGTGAAGGACCCCTTCGGCTCGGGGACGGTCGATGCCGTCGCGCTCATCGCGAAGTGGCAGCCGTTCAATACGCTCAAGCTGGACGGCTTCGCCGGCGGCGCGCGGCTGACCCCGGACCAGCAAGGCCAGAAAGCGGCGAACCGTCCGTGGGCCGGATTGCGCCTTCGCTGGACCAGCCCCGAGGAGGGTCCCGCCGCGGAATTGCGGTTGAGGCAGGCTCCGCTGATCGCCACGCCCGGCTTGGTCGCGCAGCCGGTCGAGCTCGCGGAGATCAAGGCCGGCCTCGATCTGCCTCTGAGCGGACCATTTCGCGTGCGCGCGCGCGGCCAGGACGGCGTGCTCGACTCGGCCACCGACGTCAATCACCGTTCCGGCTACCAGTTCGGCCCGGTCTATCGATGGCGGCCGGCGCAAGAGGTCGGCGTGTTCTACGGCGAGCTCGGCTACGAGCACGCCACCGCAGCCGGATATTTCGCTCCGCAACGCGTTCAGATGGTCGAGCTGGGGACCTACCTCGAGTACGAGGGCCTGTCGCCGCTCACGTTCGCGCTGGATGCGGGCGCGGGCCAGCAGCGCGTGGCAAAACAGGGCGAGGACATCCGCGGCTGGACCGCCACCTACCGCTTATGGGCGCTCGTGTCCTGGGCGCTGAAGCCGGGCATGAGCCTGGAGCTGGAACTGGAGCACTACGATTCGCCCATCGCAGGGAATGCAGTTGCTCCGACGGCGAACTGGAGCTACCACGCGGCGACCCTGTCGCTGCGCTTCGGCGTCAGGCCGCAGAGCGCGCGTTCCTTCCTGGCCGAGCGCGCCGACCGCCAGCTCAGGTAGAAGGCATGTCCGGCCAGCCGGATTTCCATCCGTCGGGCCCGCCGATCAGCGTCCAGAAGGGCTTGCCCTGTCCGCGCCAGTGCTCGGCCGCCGCGTCCATGGCGTCCAGCGCCTCGGTCGCCTCGTGCCCGTGCCCGCCGCAGAAGTGCTTGCACTTCTCGAGAATCACCACCCACCCCTTCGCGGAAAGCCACGACAGGTCTTTCAGTCCGTCCGCAAAGGCGCTCCAGTCGGCGCTGAGCTTGTCGGGAAAGCGCAGCGCCCGCGACACCTCGTCGAGAAAGTCTTCCTTGTCGTGCGCGTGGTGGATATCGACGTAGATCACCATGAGTCCCGCCGCGGCGGCTGCGCGGGCGAGCTCGCGCGCATCGGCGGAAAGCTGGAAAACGCCCGCCTTCGCGGGTTCACTGAGCCAGTGTATTTTATTCAAGGTGTTTTCCATCGAGGTTATGCCGGCGTTTCGGCCGCCTTCGAGCGTCACAGCAGTCAGACAAAGGTTTGCAACATCGCGTCACGTGGACGCAACCCCGTCTGGGCTGGCTAGAGCAAACGGTCAGGCGACGCGTGCTACGCCACGTGCGTGCGCGATTTCGCTCCGGGTTACTTCCCGAAACTGCCCTGCGGACAGCGTCACGACCGCAAGCGTTTCGCCGTCCAACGCGGTAAATTCAACCTCGCAGCCGGCGCCGTTCTGATGCACCAGCACTACCGTGCCCACATCGCCGCGCTTCAGCCCGTGTTGCGGCAAATCGCACTCGAGGACCACATCATCCAGTTCGCGGATCATGGAGATTTCCTTTTCAGCGGATGCGCAGTCGCAAACCGCGGCACCGATGTCCCCCGGTTTATAAACCATACGCTGCGCACATTCAAGCTGGAGCCATCGGGAGCAACGAGTGCACCGTCGATGACATAACGCGTTCCGTACCGTGTTTCTTCGACGAGAGTTGCTACATTCTCGGCCGCATGCCGGCGCAACGCTTCGGCGAGCGCCTGCCAGTCCTGCGTCTTGAATCCGTGTTTGCCGAAAAACGCTGCCTTGCTCCGGCCCGCCCGATGTGTTGTCGAAAGCAGATAGCGGACAATCTTGTCCTGTATTATTTCCGCTTTCTCCGCGCCAGGTAGGCCCATACGCCTGCTTCCCCACTGCGAGAGGATAACGGAGCACCTACTGGGGCCGTTGACCGTCCTACGCGCCTCTTGTACCCCGCGATCAACCTCTATCGGGCTGTCGCAAGCGAATGTGCAGCTCGCGCAGCTGCTTCTCGTCCACCGGCGACGGAGCATGCGTGAGCAGGTCCTGCGCGCGCTGTGTCTTGGGAAACGCGATGACGTCGCGGATCGACTCGGTGCCGGCCATCATGGCGACGATGCGGTCCAGGCCGAAGGCGATCCCGCCGTGCGGCGGCGCGCCGTATTGCAGCGCCTCGAGCAGGAACCCGAACTTGTGCTTCGCTTCGTCGGGCCCGATCGACAGCGCGCGGAACACCTTCGACTGCACCTCCTCGCGGTGGATGCGCACCGAGCCCCCGCCGATCTCCGAGCCGTTCAGCACCATGTCGTAGGCCTTGGCGAGCGCGGCACCGGGATCGCGCGCGAGAAGATCCTCGTGGCCGTCCTTGGGAGCGGTGAACGGGTGGTGCATCGCGTTCCAGCGCTTCGCCTCCTCGTCGTACTCGAACATCGGGAAGTCCACCACCCAGAGAGGCTTCCAGCCGCTTCGTGCGTAGCCCCTCTCGTGGCCGATCTTCACGCGCAAGGCGCCGAGCGCGTCGTTGACCATCTTGATTTTTCCCGCGCCGAAGAACATCAGGTCGCCGTTTTTCGCGCCCGAGCGATCGACGACCGCGCGCAGGGCCGCATCCGATAGGTTCTTCACGATCGGCGACTGCAGGCCGTCGCGGCCCTTGGCGACGTCGTTGAACTTGATCCAGGCGAGGCCTTTTGCCCCGTAGATGGCGACGAACTCGGTGTAGGCGTCGATCTCGCCGCGACTAAGCTCGCCGCCCTTCGGTATCAAGAGGCCGGCCACGCGGTGCGCCGGCGTGTTCGCAGGTGCCGAGAACACCTTGAACTCCACCGGCTTCATCACCTCGGTCAGCTCGGTGAGCTTAAGAGGCACGCGCAGGTCCGGCTTGTCCGAGCCGTAGTCGCGCGTCGCCTCGGCGTAGCTCATCACCGGGAACGGATCCGGCAACGCGACGCCGAGCACTTCCTTGAACACGACGCGGATCAAGCCCTCGAAGATCGCGCGTATCTCGGTCTCGTCGAGGAACGAAGTCTCGCAGTCGATCTGGGTGAACTCGGGCTGGCGGTCGGCGCGCAAGTCCTCGTCGCGGAAGCACCGGGTGATCTGGTAGTAGCGGTCGTATCCCGCGATCATGAGGAGCTGCTTGAACAGCTGCGGCGACTGCGGCAGCGCGAAGAACTCGCCCGCGTGCACACGCGAAGGCACGAGGTAGTCGCGCGCCCCCTCGGGCGTCGAGCGCGTGAGCATCGGCGTCTCGATGTCGATGAATCCGCGCGCGTCGAGATATTTCCTCACCGCCATCGCCACCCGGTAGCGGAGCATCATGTTCTTCTGCATCGTCTCGCGGCGCAGGTCGATCACGCGGTGCGTGAGGCGCACGGTCTCGGAGAGATTTTCGTCGTCGAGCTGGAAAGGCGGAGCGAGCGAGGCGTTGAGGATCTCGATTTCGTGCGCGAGCACCTCGACCTCGCCCGAGGCGATGTTCGGATTCACGGTGCCTTCGGGACGGCGGCGCACGAGGCCGGTGACCTTCAGCACGAACTCGTTGCGTATTTTTTCCGCGGTCGCGAAAGTCGCCTCGCGGTCGGGATCCGAGACGATTTGCGCCAAGCCCTCGCGGTCGCGCAGGTCGATGAAGATCACCCCGCCGTGGTCGCGGCGGCGGTGCGCCCAGCCGGCGAGTGTCACGGTCTGCCCCAGGAGCGCCGCGGAGAGCTTGCCGCAATAGTGGGTGCGCATGGGGGGCGGAGTATAGCAAACCGAACCCAGCGGGAATCGGGCGCCAGCCCTAGCGCGCTTCGCGTTCCCGCGCCACGGTCGCGCCGAGCATCATCGAGTTGAGAAGGGACAGGGCGCAGCCCAAGGTGACGGTGAGCCCGATCGCCGACAGCACCGGGATGCGCGAGGTCGCAAGGCACCCGAACGCGGCGAACGTGGTGAGAAAGCACACCGACAAGGCGAGCGAGGTGCCCCGCTCGCTGTCGGTCCCGGGTTCCGCCCGGCTGAAAAACAGCGAGTAGTTGAGACCGATGCCGAGCACGAGCAAGAGCGAAACCAGGTGGAACAGCGACACACCGATCCCGAGCAGCAAGAGGCAGGCGACCGTCATCGCGATCGCCGCGTACACGGGCATCATGACCTGCAGCGCCTTGCGCGCGTCGCGCAGCCCGACGACCAGCAGCAAGGCGATCGCGAGCGCACCCAGGCCCGCGAGCGCGAGGGTCTGAGAGCGGTAGCCGCCGATCAGCCGGTCCGATTCGGCCTTGAGGTCGAGGAAGCTCGCTCGCGCGCCCTTGGGCAGCCGCTCGGCGAGCGAGCGCAGTCGCGCCGGGTCGCGCACGCCGCGCAGGGGAATGAGCGCATGCCATTCGCCGTCGCGCGCCGTGAGCAGCGACTGCACCTTGAGGTCGAGCCCGGTGCCGCGCAGGTCCTCGATCGTGAGCAGGGGCCCGCGCCGCGCCGCCTCCACGTCGCGCTCGAACGGCGCGAACGCGTCGGCGCGGTACGGCAAGCCTCGCAGCGCGCGCTCGAGCGAGCGGTGCAGGTCGCGCGCTTCGGGCAGCGCGGCGCGGCGAAGTGCCTGCGTCTTCGCGCTCGGCAAAAAGCGCGCCGCGAGGTCGAAGCCTTCCAGCATGCCCTCGTCCGCCCAGCTCTGCACAGCGAGCGCCGTCTGCTCGCTCTTCTCGAGCACCGCCTCGCGGCTCGCGGCGGTCGCGATCAGAAGATAGCCTACGTCCGGCGCGCGCAGATCGGCGCTCAGCTGCCGGTGCAGCTCGCGCTCCGATTCGGGGAGCGGGCTCAGGTGTGCGAGGTCGTCGTCCCAGATCCGGTCGTGTCGCGCGACGATGAAAGCGAGCGCTGCGGCGAGCAACACCCAGGCGATCCACGCCGCGCGCCGCATCGCGAGCCCCGCGCGAACCAGGCTGAAGGGCAGCACGCGCGGCGGCGGCGCCCCTCGCCCCGGGGCCAGCGCGGGCAGAACCCAGCGCGTGACCAGGCCCGCCGCGAACACGCCGACCATCGACAGCACGCCGAGCTGGGAGAGGCCCTGGAGGCTCGACAGCAGCAGCGCGAGCGAGCCGAAAACGGTGGTGAGCACGGCAAGTCGCAAGGTCGGCCAGACCCGGGCGAGGATTTCGAGGACGGATTCGCCGGCTTTGCGCTGCGTGAAGACGTAGGACGGGTAGTCGACCGCCTCGCCGATCAGCGTCGCCCCGAAGGCGAGCGTGATCCCGTGCACCGTGCCGAACAGGACGCCCACCGCCGCGACTCCCACGACGAGGCCCGTGAGCACCGGCAGCGCGGAGAGCGCCACGGGACCGGGCGAACGGTATACGACGACCAGTATCAGGAGGACGAGCGCGCCCGCGAGGCCCGTGAGCCAGCCGATGTCGTGCTCGATCGCCGCACGCGTGCGCGCGGCAAACACGCCCGGCCCGCTCACCAGCACGCGATATTCGGGACCTGCCCCGGTGGCTCGAAACGAGCCCGCCAGGGCATCGGCCGCCTCCTGCTGGCGCACCGCGTCCATTCCCGAGGCCGCGGTCTGCGCAAGCAGCAGCGCACGCCGCCCGTCCCCCGAAAACCACACGCCGTGCCGCGAGGCTGGCGAGCCGCGACCCGCGGCCTCGACCAGGCTGCGCAGCTCGCCCGTCGGATCGCGCGCAAGCATCCCCTTGAACGCCGCGCCCTCGAGCGTCGCGAGCCGCTCGAGGTTCTCGCGCAGCGCTCGGAGGAGCGATTGCTCGCTGAAGCGCTCGGCACTCGAGGTCGGGCTCAGCAGGTAGCGATACCGCAATCCCAGCTCGCGCGCGGCCTGGGTGAATTCCGCGGAGCCGTTGATGACATAGTCGAAGCGCCGGTCGGCTGCGAGCGCGCGCGCAAGCTCGCGGGAGAGGCGCGCGAGCTCGAGGGGCGCTCCGCCTTCGATCGCGATCAGCATCGTGCGGGAGGCTACGCCTTCGCTCAGCTGCGCGACGAGGAGCCGCTCCAGGCGGCCGCTGGCGGCCGGGAGGAAGGCGGTCAGATCGCTGGTGAAGGCCGTATGGCGTGCGGTCCACCAGGCGCTCGCCGCGACGATCGCGAGCCAGGCGAGGAGCGCCGTGCGGCCGAGGACTCTCACGGGGATTCTTCGTGGATGGTCATCACCGAGCCGTCTCCGCTCGGCTCCAGGATCTCGAGGCGGGCGACGCGCGAATCCGAGCCGGCGATGAGTATGCTTTTCACGACGCCCGCGATCTCGGCCTCCCTCGGCGTGAGCGCCAGCGTCCAGCGCTGCCGGTTGCCTTGCACCCGGATGGCGTAGAGGCGCTCGAGCTCCGAACCGTCGCCGGCGAGCGTTGCGCGCAGGCTCTCGACCAGCCCTGCGATGAGGGGTGCGTTTTGCAGCATGATCTCGCGGGTCTTGCCCTCGCGCTCGACGGTCAGCCGGTCGCCGTCCACGCGTATCACTTCCTCGAAAGGCAGGATCTGGCGTTTCTCGATCAGCGCAGGACGCGCATAGAGCAAGGTGCCGGAAAGCTGCAGAGGCTTCTGCAGCACCGCGACGCGCCTGACCTCGGAATATCGGGCACGGCTCGCCTGCACCTGCGCAAGCTGCGCCATCAGCCGCGCGAAGTCCCAGGGCTCCTCCTGCGCCGCGGCCGGAAGCGAGGCGAGGAGCAGCGCGGACGCCGCGCGCAAGAGGCTACCGCGGAGACCTGCTCCAGAAATCATAGAAGTTGAACCAGTTGTAGGGCGCCGTGCGGCAGAAATGTTCCAGACGCTCGGCATAGCGCTGAGCCCATTCGCCGATCCATGCGGCCCGCGCGGCGCGGTCCCCCCGCGGCTCGTCACAGAACGGCTCCACGTGGATGACGTAGCGCCTCCCGCCTTCATACAGTCCGGCGAGCAGCATGACCGGCACCCGAAGGCTGTGCGCGAGCAGCAGCGGCCCCTGCGGAAAAGCCGCCTCGCGCCCGAAAAACCGGCACATCACGGCCTTTTCCGATCCGGCGCAGCGATCGCCCAGCAGGCCGACCAGCTCCCCGCGTGCGAGGCATTCGCTGATCCGCAACATGGTGTCGACTTCGCCAGGCACGATGACGCGCGTGCGCAGCGCCGGATCGAGCAGAGGGTTCAGCACCGCGGCGATGTTCGCGGCGTTGTCTTCGTACATCACCACGTTGACCGGAAGCCGATATTCGGGCGCCAGAGTGCGCAGCAGCTCGAAGCTCCCCAGGTGTGCGCCGAGCAGAAGGCAGCCTCGGCCCCTGGCGAGCGTCCGGCGCAGGAGCTCGATGCCCCTGACCTCGATGTCGAACCGCTCGAATTGCCCGGCGATGAAGTACACGCGATCGAGGACCGTCGTGGCGAAGGTGAAGTAATGCCGCCACAGATCGGTGAAGCTCGGCCGCCGGCCGAGGGCGAGGGCGAGGTACTCGCGCGAAGTGTTCCGTACACGCGGCGAAAAAAGCAGGAAGTAGGCACAAATCGGAACCAGCAACAAACGCGCGACGCGTCGGCCGCAGCGCAAAGCGAGCCACTGCATGAACCGCGTTGCGCCGCGGCTGCCGCGCTCCCGATAGTCGAGCCAGGACGCCTTCGCGTTCATTTACGCGCGGTCCGGCGCGGCGCGAGACTGCCCGAGCGGGCCACGGTCCGCACCACGTCGGCAAGGGGGCGGTGCGAATGATGCGGATAACGCACGCGGCGGAAAACGTACTCGCCGAAGAACAGCGCGCCCACGAGAAGATAATCGATTCCGTTCGCGAACAGCGACCAAGTTCGAGGCGACGCGAGCACCGCCAGCGCAGCGGCCGCGGCCGCCATGCTCACGAAAAACGCCGTCCACATGACCGTCGACCATCGCGTGTAGCGCGCGAGGTCGGGCGGGAGTTCCGTTCCGCGCGCGAGGCGGGCGAACCAGCTGATCATCGGCTCCTCACCCGGCGCCAACGTCCTTCCGAACCAAACGGCCAGGGCAAGATTGATGATGACCGGCGGGAATTTCAACAAGGCGTCCGGATCGGCGACGAGCGGCGCCGCTGCAAGCAGCGCGAACCCCGCCAGGCCCCACGGCCCGGGGAACGACAGGACTACCAGCGCGGCGATGCAAAGCCACGCGGTCCACGCCCAATAGGCAAGCCCCGTCGCGACTGCCGCATGCGTCAGAAAGGGGTAGGACAGCAGCAGCAGAACCCCAAGCGCATGCCGAGGACCCCAGCGATGCATCGAGGCGACCCCCGTTTCAGTTACCGCTTTTCCAGACAAAATCGAGCTTCGTGCGCCGGGCGCGTTTGCGCTTCAGCCAGGCCGCCAGGCTCTCGCGCCAGCTGATGATCGAGGTGACGTAGTAAATCGCCTTGAATACCAGGAGGGGACCCCGGATCGGCGTTTTACCGAAGATGTCGGCTGCAAGCAGCGACAGGATCGCTTGCTCCAGACGGAAAGCCGGGCGCGGCGACATGAACATCTTGCGCAGCGCCGGCGTGGTGATGCGGTAGATGAACCAGGAGAACGTCTTGAGACCGTGCTTCACGGTTCTCTCGTAGCGCTGCAGGCTGCGCGCCGAGACATCGCCGTTGCGCAAGGCTTCGTCCACGACTTCGGCGCCGAGCTCGCCGCTGTTCATCGCCAGGAACACGCCGCTCGAAAACACCGGGTCGATGAACGCGTACGCATCCCCGACCATGATGTAGCCGTCGCCGGCCATGCGCGTTGCGCGATACGAGAAATTTCCGGTCGCGAGCGCCGGCGCCATGAGCTTCGCGTCCTTGAGTCGCTCGGCCATCATCGGGCACAGCGCGATGGTGTCGAGCAGGAACTGATCCACGCTGACCTTGCGCGTCTTCATGTAATACGTCCAGCATACGGCGCCGACGCTCATCGCGCCGTCGCGCAACGGGATCATCCAGTACCAGCCGTGATCGAACCAGTAGACGCTGATGTTGCCCTCGTCGCGCCCCGGGCGACGCACCGCGCCCTTGAAATGGCCGAACACGGCCGAGCTGCTGTGCACCGGGTTGCGGCTTTTTATGTTGAAGCGATTGGCGAGGAAGGTGTCGCGCCCGGAGGCGTCCACCACGAAGCGCGTCTCCCAGCATTGCGCCTGGCCCTGCTCGTCGACCGCGCGCACCAGCGAGGTCGAACCTCGCCGGAATTCGACTTCAGTGACCTTGACTCCCTCGCGCACCTGCGTGCCTTTTGCGGCGCTGTTTCGAAGCAGCAAATTGTCGAACTCCGAACGCCGCACCTCGTAGGCCGAGGGGTAGGACTTGTCCATGGCGTTGGCGAAATAGTAGACGGCCGGCTCGTAGCCCTCGTAGTTGAATTCGGCGCCGGGCTTGACCAGCCCGATTTGGTCCACCTGGTCGAGCACGCCGAGGCGCTCGAGCAAGGGCAGATTGAGCGGCAGCAGCGATTCGCCGATGTGAAAGCGCGGGTGGTGCTCCTTTTCGAGCAGCACGACGTTCCAGCCCTTTTGGGCGAGGAACGCCGAGACGGTCGAGCCGCCCGGGCCGCCGCCGATGACCAGCACGTCGCATCGGTATTCCGGCGAAGCGGGCATGTAAGCCTGCCTTAGAGCGCGCTCAACTGCGTGCGGATGCGACTGTCGAGGTTCCGCACCCAGATGTTGTATTTCTTGTGGATCTCAGCGCCGTCGTATCTCAGGCCCCGGCTGTCCTTGTAGGTGATGCTGTACTGCTTGGTGTCGTACCTGATTTCCATGGTCGCGGAGGGCCCGCGAGGCGTGTACGTGGCGGTGATCAAGCCCGGCTCCACCTTCAGCATCTGCATGTTGAGAGACACCCCGGCGCGCACGATCGCGTTGCCGACCTCGTCAAGGCTTGCCGCCCGGTTCGTCAAGACGGGCTGGTTCGCGACGTTGACGACGGGCGCGACAACGCAGCCGATGATCAGTGCTGCGGCCGCGCCTGCGACACCAACGCTCTTGAGCTGATTCAAGCGCATGAAGAGTTGCCCCACAAGGATTGAATCGCGTGCGGGCATTTTACCGCGCCGGTGTGGGCGTTCAAGTCCTGCGGGCCGCTACGGCTTTCTTGCGCCCGGCAGATCCGGCGCGACCACGCCCATCGAGATGACGTACTTGAGCGCCTCGTCGACGCTCATGTCGAGCTCGATCGCGTCGGCCTTGCGTATCATCAGGAAGAAACCCGAAGTGGGGTTGGGCGTGGTCGGGACGTAGACGCTCACGTAGTCTCCGTGCAGGTGATTGGCGACATCGCCGCCCGGCCGCCCGGTGAGGAAGGCGATCGTCCAGCTGCCTTCGCGGGGATACTGCACGAGCAGCGCCTTGCTGAACGCCTGTCCGCCGGGCGCAAACAGCGTATCGCTCACCTGTTTGACGCCGCTGTAAATGGTCTTCACGACCGGGATGCGGCCGAGCAAGTACTCCCAAAACAAAAGCAGCCGCTGGCCGAGGATGTTGGAGGCGAGCAATCCGGTGACGAGCACCACGACCACGGTGAGCAGCGCGCCGAGGCCCGGGATCTGCCGGCCGAACAGGACCTGGGGCTGATATTGCGGCGGCAGCAGCAGCAGCGACTGGTCCATTGTGGTCACGATGAGCTCCAGCACCCAGATCGTGATGGCGAGCGGGATCCAGATCAGGAGCCCGGTGATGAGGTATTTTTTCATCGCGCGCCGCCTCCTACCCGGCGGCGTTGCACGCTAGGAACGAACGCCTGCCCCGCTGCCGACGGCTTCGGATTTCGACTCGGACTTGCTTTCGGACTTCTTGTCGGGTTTCGTGTCGGACTTCGCGCCGGTTTTCGCGTCGGGTTTCGCGTCGGACTTCGCGTCGGACTTCGCGTCGGCTTTCGCGTCGGTCTTTGTGTCGCTCTTGTCGGTGCCGCCGGTCTTCGCCGCCGGTTTGACGCCGCTGTTCCTGAAGTCGGTCGCGTACCAGCCGCTGCCCTTCAGCTGGAATCCCGCCGCGCTCAGCATCTTGGAGAACGTCTGCAGACCGCACTCCGGACAGACGCTGAGGGCCGGGTCGCTGAGCTTCCGCAGGTATTCCTTCTGGAACCCGCAGGAGGAGCAACGATATTCGTAAATCGGCATGAAACCTCCGAATGCAAGCCGTCGAATTATACCCTGCGCACTTGATTCGGAAGAATCGGGGCGCTCGGGCGAGTTTTCAAGCCAGGCCGCGGTTGCCTTTCACGCCGATCAGGCGCGGCAGCTTGAGTTTGCTCGGCCTCACGATCTTCTTCTCGCGCAGGTACCGGGCGAGCAGATCCCACGCCGGCTCGCCTTCGTCGCGAGCGCCTTCGGCCACGGACGCCCAGCTCGCGACCTTGTAGGTCTTGCCCGGCTCGATCGGACGCTCGCCGATGCGCATGTCGCCGATGCGCGCGCCCCGTTGGGCGCCGGGCTCGCAGCTGTAAGTCATCCCGCCCACCCGAACCATGTCGCCGCCCTGCTGATAGTAAGGATCGGGGTTGAAGAGGTTGTCGCAAACGTCTTCGAGCACCGCCTTGATCGTGCTCCCGCTCATCTCCGTCACGACGGTATGGGGATAAGTGATCGCGGTCTGGCTCATGACGTCTTCTAGCGTGACGGCCTCGCCCGGCAGGAGCGTCGCGCCCCAGCGGAAGCCGGGCGAAAATGCGATTGGGGCGCCCTTCGCTTCCATCAGCGCATCGAGGATCAGCTGGTCGAACGAGCCGTTGAAGTTGCCGCGGCGGTAGAGCAGCGCTTCGGTGAGTGCGAGCCGCTCCGAGAGCTTGCCCGCATACGGCGAGCGCTGCGCCTCGATCAGACGCGCCATTGCGGCGTCCGGCCGCAAGAGCTCGGCAAACACGGGAAGCAGCCGGTAGCGATAGTCCGAGATTCGCCCGTCCTTCACGGCCAGATCGAGGACGGCGAGGAACTTGCCGTTCGAGCCCGCGTTGGTCACCAGCGTCTTCCCCGACGCGTTCGCGACGACGATCGGCACGGGCACGCCGTCGTGCGTGTGGCCGCCGAGGATCACGTCGATGCCGGTGACGCGCGCGGCGAGCTTCAGGTCGACGTCCATCCCGTTGTGCGAGAGCAGTGCCACGACGCCGGCGCCCTTGCCTCGGACTTCGTTCACCCGTCTCTGGAGACGCTCTTCCTCGATGCCGAATCTCCATTCGGCGACGAACCGGCGCGGATGGGCGATCGGCGTGTAGGGAAACGCCTGGCCGATGATCCCGACCGGCACACCCGCCAGCTCGCGAATCGTGTACGGCTTGAATACCGGGTCGCCGAAATCGTTGGTCTCGACGTTCTGCGCGAGAAATTCGATCTTCCCGGCGAAATCGCCGTCCACGACTTCCTTCACGCGCGCCGCCCCGTAAGTGAACTCCCAGTGCCCGGTCGTCATGTCGATGCCGAGCAGCTTCTGCGCCTCGATCATGTCCTGCCCGCGCGTCCAGAGCGAGGTCGCCGATCCCTGCCAGGTATCGCCGCCGTCGAGCAGCAGGCTCGCGCCCCGCTCGTCGCGGACCTTCTTCACGAGCGTTGCAAGGTGCGCGAAGCCGCCGAGCTTTCCGTACGTCTTCGCCGCCTGCGCGAAGTCGAGATGGGTGAAGGCGTGCGCTTCGCGGCTTCCCGGCCGGAGTCGGAAATGCTTCAGCAGCGCCTCGCCGACCAGGTGCGGCGGGCGGTTCGCGCTCGCGGCCACGCCGAGATTGACGCTCGGCTCGCGGAAATGGGCCGGCAGCAGCTGGGCGTGGCAGTCGGTGAAGTGCAAGAGCGATACGTTGCCGAACCGCGGCAAGTCGTAGAAAGTTTCGTCCTGCGGGCGCGAAGCTAGCGGAAGACCGGCCGCGGCCGCGGCGGCGAGCGCCTGCAGGAATTCGCGACGCGACAGCGTCACTTGTTGACGGGAGACTCCGGGTCGAGCAGCAGCGCCACGAGGTGCGTGATCTGCTCCTCGGTCAGCACGCCGTTGTAGCCGAAGCGCGGCATGTTGGAGCACGCCGTGGACGCTTCCGAATTGTAGATCTTGCCGTAGGTGTATTTCTGGATCGCCTCGCTCGCGCCGCGCAGCTTGCCGAACTGGTAGAGGCTCGGGCCGATGGTGCCGAACGACAGCTCCTGCTTGGAGATCTGATGGCAGTTGTAGCAGCTGCCGCCGGCGGGACGAGCCGGGTCGTCGGTGAACTGCTTGCCGCCGCCGCTTTGCGCGATTCGCTCTCCCTCGCGCCAGTCGCCCATGAGCTTTCCCGAACTCGGGTAGCGCAGGGTCGCCTGTTGCGCTTTTTCGATCCCCTCGCTCGCGCCTTTGGGCAATTCTCCGCTATGCCTGCTGCAGAGCGCCTGTGCGTCATCCTGTTTCAGACGATCGATCGCAGCCTGCCCACGCGTCTTGAACGAGGCCTTTATCATCTCGGCCACCGCGCCCTCCGCCTCCGAATCGGACGGCCGTGTCGCGCAGGCTGCGACACAGATACCGGAAAACCCCAGCGCGAGAATCATTTTCGGCTGCATTTCGCCCCCTATCGCTTGATCGCCGGAGCGATGAACGTGCCGCCTTCGGCCTTCTTCGCGAGGTACGTTATCAGCGCGATCGACGCATCGGACGCGAACTCCAATTCCGGGAAGCGCATCTGCCGGATGCACTCCCACATTCGCCATTGCATGGACCGCAATTCGCCCTCCGAGACGCGGTATCCGGGCCAGGTGCCGAACGCGCGTTGCGCGTCCTTGGCATTGTCCATTTTCGGCAGACTCTGCAAACGGATCCGTTTTCCCTCATCGCCGTGGCAGGTGACGCAGCCGAAGTCATACGGTCCGGCGCGATAGTAGAAGAGCCTTTCGCCGGCTTGATAGGCCAAGCGCTCCTTCGGGTGGGACATCGGCGGGGCGATCGTCATGCCGCGCGACTCGGACGCGATCCAGGCGACCAGGTCGGTCATAACCGACCGCTGACCCACGCCGGAAAACGGGTCGGTTGTGATCATGGGCACGCCCGTGCCGGAAAATGGATTGCGCTTCGCTTCCTCGATCGTGAAGCCTTGCAGCGTCACCATGCAGGTGACCAGGCGCGACTCGGCATCCTGCACGCGGTCGGTGTCGGCGAAATAGCGCGGCAGCCGCACGTAGGCGCCTTTTACAACCCCGGGTCCAAGGCCCAGGTCGCAGCGCTCGAGCGAGGCGTTCTTCGGCCCGCGTCTGGTTTTCCATAGGTCCTCGCCGCGCGCCTCGTAGAGCTCGGCGGGATTGCTCTCCTGCAGGAGCTGCCGGTAGCGCTCGATTTCCTTCAGGGTGTCCTGCTGAGCCGGCGCAAAACACGGCAGCATCGCCGTCACCACTCCGGCCAGGACGCGGTGGATGCGCATCGCTTTCCTCCTCCGCTAACTCAACCGCCGGCGATGACCGCTTCGTCGGTTCTTTTCTCGCCCTTGTTGTCGAGCCAGCTGATCGTCACCTTCTCGCCGGGCTTGCCGCCTTTGAAGCGGAAATGCAGGAAGGGATTGCGCGACACCGAGGTTCCCCACTGCGCCGACAGCACGGTCCTGCCGCCATGCGTTACGGTCACGTTCCGGATGAAATGCGCGGGAATGGCACTGCCGCTCGCGTCCTTGCGCAGGCCGGTTTCCATCTCGTGGGCCATCAGCACCTTCACCTCGACTTTGTCGCCCGTCATGCTGGCGCGGATGCGCATCGGGTCTGCCATTTTTACTCCTCAACTCCCTTTCCGTTCCAGCCGCATTCGATCATCTCCCGGCCAGCGGCCTTGCAAGGCCGCTGGCCGCATTTCGCAAAAGCGGCCGGCAGGACATGCACGCATGTCCTGAAACCCCGGCTCACCCTCCACATCCACCTATGGTGACCTTGATTTCCTTCACCGCGTGGAAGTACTTCCCCTCCGCGATCACGAGCGCGTAGATGTTCGACGTCTCCGCCATCTTGACGCGGGTGCTGACGAAGGGGTCGGTGCCGGCCGGAATCTCGAATTCCGCGGACAAGGTGTTCGGGTTCTTTTCGATCAGGATCGCGATCACCTGCGTCCGGGGGAGCTTGCTCTCCACGGCGATCGGCACGACCGCTCCGTTCTCCGCGATGTCCGGCGCGGTGATCTCGATGCTGCCGCTCGGGGTCGACGCGCCGCCGCCCAGCGCCTTGACCGTCTCTGCGACGCTCTTCGTCTCGAACGCCGCCTTGTTCCATTCCTGCGCGAACGCCTCGCCGGGCCGGATGATCCCCGCCGCCGCCAGCGCGAGCGCACCGCCGCCAGTCTTCAGCACTTCGCGCCGCTTGGCGTCCACGAGAGCAGTTCCTCCGATATCCCGAAATCGGGAAATCGGGATTTTACCGTGGCTGCCGGGCAAATGCGACGGAACACGGACAGTTATTCCCGCCGCGTCCTGTGTTAGGGTGGTGAATCTGTCTCACGAACAGGACGGAGAGCCATGCTCTTGCAGGGATCTGCAACGTCGATGGTGCGGTCCTGCCTGCGCGCCGCTTGTGGATACCTGGCCGTTTATTCGGGACTGCTCGTCTTCGGCTTGATGTGCTTGATATGGTCCGCAGTTGCGGCATTGCTCGGCTATCTGCTACCCCAGGAATGGGGGAAGGTAGTCGGCCGCTGGGTCACCAGCTGGGGATTTCGCTGCTATCTCTGGTTGTTCACGCTGACCGGGGCCATTCGCTTCGATCTCGGCGCGCTGGATGCCTTGCGCGGAGCAGGACCTTTGATCATCGCGCCCAACCATCCCAGTCTTCTGGACGCGGTGATGGTCCTCTCCCGCCTGCCCGACGTGGCCTGCGTGATGAAGGCCAAGCTGATCGACAATCCGATCTACGGGGCCTCGGCACGCTTCTCCGGCTACATACGCAACGACGACTTTATCGGAGCCGCGGCGCAGGCGGTGGAGAACCTCAAGGCCGGCAGCCAGCTCCTGCTTTTCCCGGAAGGAACGCGAACGACGCGAGCGCCGATCAATCGACTGAAGGGAGGAGCGGCCCTCGTCTCCAAGCGCTCCGGCGTTCCCATCCAGACGGTGTTGATCGAAACCACCTCGCCTTTTCTGTCCAAGGGCTGGCCCCTCCACCGCATACCGCCACTGCCGATCTGCTGCCGCGTTCGGCTGGGAAGGCGCTTCATGCCCAAAGATAATCTGAGAGAGACGATTGCGGAAATGGAAGCCTATCTTGCATCCGAGCTCGATTCCCGGATTGTCATGGATTCGGTCGGCGAGCCCTTGGCGCAGCCGCAGAAGCCTCGGCTCGAGGAGCGATGAGGGCCGGATGAAGGAGGCTTCCCGGACCCATGTTGTCCTGATTCCGAGCTACAACCCCGGCTCGAGAGTCTATGAGACGGTTCAGGCTGCACGGCGTTTCTGGAACCCGGTGTGGGTCGTGGTGGATGCCAGTACCGACGGCACGGCCGAAGGATTGCGCAAGATCGCCGAAACCGATGCGGGTCTGAAGGTGATCGTATTGCCGAGGAACGGGGGCAAGGGCGCGGCCGTGCTGCGCGGCATCGAACTCGCCCAGGGCGCCGGTTTCACGCACGTTCTGACGATGGATTCGGACGGGCAGCACCCCCCTGCGCTGATCGGCGAGTTCATGGCGGCTTCCTTGGCCGAGCCTTCGTGCATGGTGCTGGGTGTTCCGGTGTTCGACGCGAGCGCGCCGAACCTGCGCGTGAAGGGGCGCCGCGTATCCAACTGGTGGGTCAACCTCGAAACGCTCTGGACGGGAATCGGTGATTCGCTGTTCGGCTTCAGGGTGTACCCGATCGCCCCTCTGCGCGAGGTGATGCGGAAGCAGGTCTGGATGCGGCGCTTCGACTTCGACCCGGAAGCGGTGGTGCGAATGTGCTGGCGGGGGGTACGCCCGCTCAACCGACCCGCGCCGGTGCGCTACTTCCACCCCGACGAGGGCGGCGTGTCGCATTTCAACTACTGGCGCGACAATGCGCTGCTCACCTGGATGCACATCCGTCTTTTCCTCGGCTTCGTGCTGCGCCTGCCGGTACTCGCGATCCGTCGGCTGAAACCTTCTTGATTCACGCCGACGACCGGCTCAGTGAGCCGCGCGGAACGCGAGCACCGTGTTGCTGCCCCCGAATGCGAAGGAATTCGACAGCGCCGCACGCAGGCTGCCGCGCAGAGACCCGCCGGTGATGTGGCGTACACCGGCGCATTCGCCGTCCAGATCGTCGAGATGCGCGGTCGGGGGCGCCTCCTGCGACGCCAGAGACAGCACGGTGATGATGGCTTCGACCACCCCCGTTGCGCCCAGCATGTGCGCATGCATCGATTTCGTGGCGCTGACGGCGACGGCCGGGGAACGCGATCCGAAAACGCCGCGAATGGCGGCGATTTCGATCGGATCGCCTTCGCGCGTCGCGGTGCCATGCGCGTTGATGTAATCGATTTCGTCGGGCGTCATGCCGCCATCCCGAATTGCCATGCGCATGGCGCGCGTCTGTCCATCGACATTGGGCCGGACGAGGTGATCATGATCGGAAGTGCTGCCACACCCCGCGAATTCGGCATAAATCCTTGCACCGCGCCGAACCGCGTGGTCCCAGTCCTCGAGGATCATCGCGCCCGCCCCTTCCCCGAGCACCAGGCCCTGCCGATCCGAACTGAACGGGCGGCAGGCCCGCACGGAGGACGCCTCGTCGCCCAGGGCAAGAATGCGCATCGCTTCCCATGCGCGCACCACGCCGTAGGAAAGCGGCGCTTCGGACCCGCCCACGACCATCAGCGTCGCTTCGCCCGAGCGGATCTTCGGCAGGGCCTCGCCGATCGCGACCGCCGATGAGGCGCACGCGACCGAATAGGTCGCGGAGGAGGCCCCCAGGCCGAGCTGGATCGATATGTGGGAGGCGGCCGCGTTGCTCATTCCGAGCACGACCGAGAGCGGCGGCACCCGCTCGCGGCCGCGCAACATCTCGATATAGCCGCTCTCGAAGGTCAGCGTGCCACCCAGCGCCGTGCCCCAGGAGACGCCCCAGTCGTTGCGCGGCGCTTCCTGGGTCCGGGGAAGCCCGGCATCGCGCCATGCCGAAAGCGCGGCAGCGGTCCCGAGCTGGCTGTAGCGGTCCATAGTGTAGGAGAGCGATCGGCCCAGCGCCGCCTCGGCGTCGAAATTGGCGCAGCGGACCGCCGGGACCGAAAGCGGCCTGAGCACGTCGTCCTCGCGAGTGTAGAGCCGGATCGCCGATTCGCCGCGCAGCATCCGGCCGAAGAAGTCCGGAAGGTCCCCGCCAAAAGGGTTGACCAAACCCAGGCCGGTGACGGCCACCCGCCGCGCGCTCGTCATTCAGACGCCGTTTCCGGCTGTGACCTTATCCACGATCCCCAGCAGGTCACCGACGGTCTTGGGTCGCGGAATGTCCTGCGGCATCTTGACTCCGAGCCTGTCCTCGAATTCGAACAGCAGTTCGAGCAGCAGAAGCGAATCGACCTTGAGCTCCTCGAGCGAGGCCTCGGGCGTCACTCGAGCGGGATCGATGTTTTCGCGCTTGTGCAGGAATTCGCTGAGGACAGTCAAGTTGTCTTTTTTCAAGGCGCTATTCATTTGCGATCAGGCCGTAATGTGCCGGGCGTTTCATTATAAGCGCTCAGTCGCGCGGTGGGCACCTCCTTGTGCTAGCGTGGCGCATGACTTCGCTGATTCCCGCCCGCACGCAATCCGAGCTGCTCGAAGTCAACCGGCATTTCTACAACGCGCTGTGGAGCGACGCGCGCCTGATCGAGCCCGAACGCTTCAACACCTGGCCGCTGGTCCGCTCCCTGCTCGCTCCGGCGCAGCGCCGGCTGGAGGTGGCGCCCGGATTGCGCCCGCGCCTTCCGATCGAGGATACGCAGTTCGTCGACATAAGCGCGGCGGCGCTGGGAAAACTGCGCGCGCGCGGCGGCTCAGGGACCCTGGGCTCCATCACCGCCCTGCCCTACGGCAATGCGGGTTTCGACCTCATCTGCGCCTTCGATGTGATCGAACACGTCGACGACGACGAGCGCGCTCTCGCGGAGCTCTCGCGCGTGGCGGCGTCCGGGGCGGCGCTGATCACCTCGGTGCCGCTGCATCCCGCGCAGTGGTCGGGGTTCGACGCTTTCGTCGGCCACCGGCACCGCTACGAACCGACGGAATTGACGTCCAAGCTCGCGCGGCACGGCTTCGCGATAGAACGCAGCGCCGCCTTCGGGATGATGCCGAAATCGTCGCGCTTGGTGGACCTCGGAATGTGGTTCCTGATTCACCAGCGCGAACTGGCAATGTGGACCTACAACCGCGTGATGATGCCCTTGGGCGTGCGCTTTCAAAAACCGCTGGCCCTTGCGCCGGGCCTGATCGACACCGCCGAGGTCGGAGAGGTCCTGCTGCTGTGCCGCCGCGGAAGCTCCTAGAACGGGATATCGTCTTCCATGTCGTCGAACTTGCCCGCCGATTTCTTGGAGGCCTTGTCCTCGCCCGCTGCCGCAGGCTCCTTCGCTTCCCGGGCGCCCGCGTCGCCCGCCCCTTGCCGGCTGCCGAGCATCTGCATGCGGTCGGCCACGATTTCGGTAGTCGTGCGTTCCTTGCCCTCCTTGTCCTGCCATTTGCGCGTGCGCAAGGATCCCTCGATGTAGACCTGCGAGCCCTTCTTGAGGTACTCGCCGGCGATTTCCGCGAGCCGGCTGAAGAACACCACGCGGTGCCATTCGGTGCGTTCCTGCTTTTCTCCGCTCGCCTTGTCCTTCCAGGTATCCGTGGTGGCGACCGAGATGTTGGTGATCGCCCCGCCTTCCGGGTTGTAACGCGTCTCGGGATCGCGCCCGAGGTTGCCTACGAGAATCACTTTGTTTACCGAAGCCATTTAGCTTTCCCCTCGATCAATTTTCTCGCCGTGTTTGCGTCGAACGAATCAGGATACACGGTTAACCGGACGACGCCTCGTTCGGGCGCGATCACGGCATCGCGCACCCCGCGCAGGCGCAAAAGTCCTTCGCGCAGCGCGACCGGATCGGCGCCCGCGCCCACCGGGAAGATCCGCTCCGCGGAGTCACCCGGGATGCGCATTCGCCATGCCGTTCCCAACCATAACGCGACAATCGCGATTCCGAATACAAAGACAGCGGAGACATGCACGGCGCTTCAGGCCTTCGAAGAAAGCGCGTCCAGCTCGCCGGCGGCGCGGGCCTTCTTGCCGTACACCCACTCGAACAAAGGCGAAGCCATCAGCGTGGTCACGACGGCCATCAAGACCATGACGGAAAACAGCGCCGGCTGGATGATCCCTTTCTGCAAGCCGATGTTGAGAATGATGAGCTCCATCACGCCGCGCGCGTTCATCAGCGCGCCCACCGCCATTGCGGTCCGGTTGTCCTCGCCCGCGAGCCGCGCGGCGGCCCAGCAGGCCACGGCCTTGGCGACGATCGAGGCGGCGAGCACGACCCCGGCGATGAGAAGGAGCCCGGGGCTCGCCACCATGTCGAGTCGCGTATTCAGGCCCGAGAACGTGAAGAACATCGGCAGCAGGAACACCACTGCGAGAGGCTCGAGCTGGCGCTTGAGTTCCCGGGCAAGGAGACCGCGCGGCATCGCCGCGCCGAGCAGGAAGCCGCCGAAAACGGCGTGGATGCCGGCCGCGTCCATCGCCCATGCGGCGAGCATGAGGAGCATCAGCACCACGCCGAGCAGGCCCGGGCTTATTGTGCGTTCGGCTTCGGCCGCCCGGCCGAAGGGCGCGAGGAGCTTGCGCCCGGCGAGCACCATGAGCAGCGCGTAGCCGATCCCGCCTGCAAAAGCCTTCACCGCGACCACGGTCCCGCCGCCAAAACTCGCGAGCACGACGGCGAACACGCACCAGGCCGCCGCATCGTTGATCGCGCCGGCGGCGAGCACGAGCGTGCCGAGCGCCGTGCCGGCGAGGCCGCGGTCGTGGACGATGCGGGCGAGCACCGGAAACGCCGTGATGGCGATTGCCGCGCCGAGGAAGAGGATCGCTTCGAACGTGCGCGTCTTCTCGGAGAAGAGCCCCGGGACCTTCACGAGCCAAAGCGCGAGCGCCGTGCCGATGACGAAAGGGACCAGTATTCCCGCGAGGGAAACCGAAAAGGCGCTGCGCATGCGGCTGCGGAAGAGCTCGGTATCGAACTCCACGCCCACGAGGAACATGTAGAGCCCGATGCCGAGCTGCGCGAAAACGTAGAGCGTCTTGAGCGATTCCGGCGGGAACACGAACTGTTGAGCCCCGGGCCAGAACAGACCGAGCAGGGATGGCCCTATGAGCACGCCCGCGATCATTTCGCCGATGACCTGCGGCTGGCCGCAGCGCCGCGCCACCCAGCCGACCGCCCGGCAAGCCGCCAGAATGAAGAACATCTGCAGGAAGAACGCGACGGAGAGCTCGGCTGAAGTCATGGTGGGAGGCGGGAAGAGTATAGCGGCAACTCTCGTCCTCTTCTCCAGGCCACCCGCAGTGGGGGTAGCGTAGGTGCCGCGGAATTTCGTATAGTAGCGGGTTGGGCTTTTCTCACGGAACGGCTTTGATGGACCAGATTCGCATCCGCGGCGCGCGCACGCACAATCTCAAGAACCTGAACGTCGATCTGCCCAGAAACCGGCTGATCGTGATCACGGGACTGTCGGGCTCCGGAAAATCCTCTCTCGCCTTCGATACGCTCTACGCGGAAGGACAGCGCCGCTACGTCGAATCGCTCTCGGCCTACGCGCGCCAGTTCCTGCAGCTCATGGAAAAGCCCGACGTCGATCTGATCGAGGGGCTCTCGCCCGCGATCTCGATCGAGCAGAAAGCGGCGAGCCACAACCCGCGCTCGACCGTGGGCACCATCACCGAGATCCACGACTACCTGCGCCTGCTCTACGCGCGCGTCGGGACACCTTACTGCCCGCAGCACAAGCTGCCCCTCCAGGCGCAGTCGGTGTCGCAGATGGTCGACCACGCCCTTGCACTTCCCCAGGACACCAAGCTCATGATCCTCGCCCCCATCGTCGCGAGCCGCAAGGGCGAGCAGCACGAGCTGGTCGCGGAGCTGCGCGCGCAGGGGTTCGCGCGCCTGCGCGTCGACGGCAAGGTTCACGAAATCGACTCGGTCCCCAGGCTCTCCAAGAACATCAAGCACTCGCTGGACGTGGTCGTCGACCGCCTCAAAGTGCGCCCCGACGCGAAGCAGCGCCTGGCGGAATCCTTCGAAACGGCGCTCAGGCACGCCGACGGCCGCGCCGTGGTGCTCGAGCTCGATTCGGGCCGCGAGCACCTGTTCTCGGCGCGCTACGCCTGCCCGGTCTGCGACTACTCGCTGCCCGAGCTCGAGCCGCGCCTGTTCTCCTTCAACAACCCCATGGGCGCCTGCCCCGAGTGCGACGGCCTGGGAACGATCACGTTCTTCGATCCCAGGCGCGTGGTCGCGCACCCGGGCCTGTCCCTCGCGAGCGGCGCGATCAAGGGCTGGGACCGGCGCAACCAGTTCTATTTCCAGATGCTCACGAGCCTCGCCGCGCATTTCCGGTTCGACGTCGAGGCGCCGTTCGAGAAACTCCCGGAGCCGGTCCAGACGCTCGTGCTCCACGGCACGCAGGAAAAGATCCCGTTCTCCTACCTGAGCGAGCGCGGCCGCACGCTGGTGAAGGAGCACGCCTTCGAGGGCATCCTGCCCAGCCTCGAGCGCCGCTACAAGGAGACCGATTCTCTGGTCGTGCGCGAGGAGCTCGCGAAATACCTGAACACCAAGGCCTGCCCCTCGTGCGGGGGAACGCGCCTTCGCCCGGAGGCGCGGCACGTGAAGATCGACGGCCGCGCGATTTTCGAGGTGAGCGCTTTCCCCATGAAGCAGGCGCTCGAATTCTTCCGCCGGCTCGAGCTATCCGGCGGGAAGCAGGCGATCGCCGAGAAAATCGTCAACGAGATCATCGCGCGGCTCAACTTCCTCAACAACGTCGGCCTTGACTATCTTTCGCTCGACCGCGCCGCGGACACGCTCTCGGGCGGCGAGGCGCAGCGTATCCGCCTCGCGAGCCAGATCGGCTCGGGACTCACCGGCGTCATGTACGTGCTCGACGAACCCTCGATCGGCCTGCACCAGCGCGACAACGCTCGCCTCCTCGCCACGCTCAAGCACTTGCGCGACATCGGCAACACCGTCATCGTGGTCGAGCACGACGAAGAGGCGATCAACTCCGCCGATCATGTGCTCGACATGGGACCGGGAGCGGGCGAGCACGGCGGCGAGGTGGTCGCGGAGGGCTCGCCCGAGCAGATCCGCAGGAACCCCGCCTCCCTCACCGGGCAATACCTCTCCGGCGCGCTCGAGATCGCCGTGCCCAAGAACCGGCGCCGTTTCGACAGGACGCGGGTCTTCAGGCTGCGCGGGGCGCGCGGGAACAATCTGAAGAATATCGACCTTGCACTGCCGGTGAGCCTGTTCGTGTGCGTCACCGGCGTCTCGGGCTCGGGCAAATCGACGCTCATCAACGACACGCTCTATCACGCCGTCGCGCGCGAGCTCTACGGCTCGACACACGAGCCCGCCGCGCACGATTCGGTCAAGGGGCTGGAGTTCTTCGACAAGGCGGTGAGCGTCGACCAGAGCCCGATCGGCCGCACGCCGCGCTCCAATCCGGCCACCTACACCGCCCTCTTCACGCCCATCCGCGAGCTTTTCGCGGGCGTGCCGATGGCGCGCGAGCGCGGCTACGGGCCGGGGCGCTTCTCCTTCAACGTGAAAGGCGGGCGCTGCGAAGCCTGCCAGGGCGACGGGGTCATCAAGGTCGAGATGCATTTCCTTCCGGACATCTACGTGCCCTGCGACACCTGCCACGGCAAGCGCTACAACCGCGAGACGCTCGAAGTGCAGTTCAAGGGCAAGAACATCCACGAGGTCCTGCAGATGACGGTTGAAGCCGCGTACGAGTTCTTCAACGCGGTCCCCGCGGTGGAGCGCAAGCTCCAGACCCTGCTCGAAGTGGGCCTTGGCTACATCCAGCTCGGCCAGCCCGCCACCACGCTCTCGGGCGGAGAGGCGCAGCGCGTGAAGCTCTCGCTCGAACTCTCCAAGCGCGACACCGGACGCACGCTCTACATCCTCGACGAGCCGACCACGGGCTTGCATTTCAAGGACATCGATCTGCTGCTCTCCGTGCTGCACCGCCTGCGCGACGCGGGCAACACCGTGGTCGTCATCGAGCACAATCTGGACGTGATCAAGACCGCCGACTGGATCATCGACCTCGGGCCCGAGGGCGGCGAAGGCGGCGGGCGCATCATCGCCCAGGGAACGCCCGAGGACGTGGCCGCCCTGGACGCGAGCTTCACCGGCCGAACCCTGCGCAACGTGCTGGAAAAAAGAGTGAGGCGCGCGGCCTAGCCTAGGGCTTTGCCTTCTTCCCCTCAGACGGCGGCAGCGGGCGCCCCGGCCGCGTCAGGATTTCCGGCCGCAGGATCTCGTCGAGCTGTTCCTTCGAGAGCAGCTTTTTTTCCACGACCAGATCGTATACGGTCCTGCCGGTGGCAAGGGCCTCCCGCGCCACCTCGCTCGCCGCCGAATAGCCGATATAGGGATTGAGCGCGGTGACGAGGCCGATCGACTCGCGGACCGCCTTCGCCATGCGCTCCCGGTTCGCGGTGATTCCGGTCACGCAGCGCTCGCGCAGGGTGTCGCACCCGTTCCGGAGATGCATCAGGCTCTTGAACAGGCTGTGGGCGATGACGGGCTCGAAGGCGTTCAGTTGCAGCTGCCCCGCTTCCGCGGCGAAGCTCACGGTCACGTCGTTGCCGATGACCTCGAAGGCGATCTGGTTCACGACCTCCGGGATGACCGGATTGACCTTGCCGGGCATGATGGACGATCCCGCCTGTACCGGCGGCAGGTTGATCTCGCCGAGGCCGGCGCGCGGACCCGAGGAGAGCAGCCGCAGGTCGTTGCAGACCTTGGAAAGCTTCACCGCAATCCGTTTCAGCACGCCGGAGAGCTGCACGTAGGCGCCCGCGTCCTGCGTCGCTTCGACGAGATTCGGCGCCGTCACGAGTCGGATGCGGGTGAGCTCCGCGAGCCGCTGGCACACCAGCGCGGCGTAGTCGGAGTGGGCGTTGATGCCGGTGCCGATGGCGGTCGCTCCGAGGTTGATCTCGGTGATGAGCAGCGCCGCCTCCCTCAAGCGCTCCTCGTCCTCCTCGAGCATCACGGCATACGTGGACAGTTCCTGGCCGAGCGTCATCGGCACGGCGTCCTGGAGCTGCGTTCGCCCCATCTTGAGCACGTCGACGAACTCCCGCGCCTTGGCGTCGAAGGCGCGGCGCAACTCCTGCATCGACGCGCCGAGGCGGTCGATCGCGAAATGCAGCGCCACCTTGACCGCCGTCGGATAGACGTCGTTGGTGCTCTGGCTCATGTTGACGTCCTCGACAGGGTGCAGATGCCGGTACTCGCCGCGCTTGTGGCCGAGCAGCTCCAGGCCGCGGTTGGCGATGACTTCGTTCGCGTTCATGTTGGTCGAGGTGCCCGCCCCGCCCTGGATGACGTCCACCACGAACTGATGGAGGAGCCGGCCTTCGCGGACCTCTTCGCAGGCTCGCACGATCGCATCGGCCTTGCCGTCCGGGAGCAGTCCGAGGGCGTTGTTCGCGAGCGCCGCCGCCTGCTTGACGCAGGCGAGAGCGCGCACGAGGTCCGGGTAGATGGCGATCTCAGTATCCGTGATGCGAAAGTTCTCCAGCGCGCGAAGCGTGTGGATTCCGTAATAGGCGTCGGCGGGGACCGCCCGGTCGCCGAGGAGATCGTGCTCGATGCGCGTCGCCACCTGACTCATGTCGCGCTCCTTCTGGAGGAAGAGACCGAATTCTAGTCCGCCCGAGGCGTTTTGCCGTCGCGCGGCCGGCCGCCGCCGCTTGGACAAGGAACGGGGGACTCCCGTAGAATCGTGCAGCCTCCCCATCCAGCCGCCGGCTCGAACGGCCCACAAGGAGAAGACCGACATGACCCGACCGATCACGCTGATTCTTGCCGCCCTCACTCTGGCCGTCGCCGTTCCCGCTGCAGCGCAGGAAGGCACTCTGAAAAAAATCAAGGACAGCGGCTCGATCACCATCGGCCACCGCGACGCCTCGATCCCGTTCTCCTACTACGACGACAGGCAGCAGCCGGTGGGCTACGCCGTCGACCTGTGCCTCAGGATCGTCGACGCGGTGAAATCCGAGCTCAAGATGCCCAGAATCGACGTCAAGTACCAGCTCGTCACTTCCGCGAACCGCATCCCGCTGATGGCGAACGGCACGATCGACCTCGAGTGCGGCTCGACCACCAACAACCTCGCGCGCCAGGAACAGGTGTGGTTCACGATCACGCATTTCGTCACCGCCAACCGCTGGATCGCGAAGAAATCCGCGAACATCCGCTCGCTCCCCGATCTGAAGGGCAAAACCATCGTCTCGACCGCGGGCACGACCAACATCAAGCAGATCACCGAGATCAACGGAGCGCAGAACCTCGGCATGAACATCATCTCGGCGAACGGCCACCCCGAGGCCTTCCAGATGGTCGAGACCGGCCGCGCGGTGGCGTTCGTCATGGACGACATCCTGCTCTACAGCCTCGCCGCGCAGTCGCGCACCCCCGCCGACTACGCCATCTCGTCCGAAGCGCTCTCGGTCGAGCCCTACGGCATCATGCTGCGCAAGGACGATGTGGCGTTCAAGAAGGTGGTCAACGCCGCGATGACCAACCTCTACAAATCCGGGCAGATCAATCCGATCTACGAGAAGTGGTTCCAGAAGCCGATTCCGCCGAAGGGCATCAACTTGAACATCCCGATGAGCGATCAGTTCAAGAAGGTGGTCGCGAATCCGACGGACTCCGGAGACCCGGCGGCATATAAGTAGCGTCCCCGTAGGCACGCGGGAGGGGCGTGAACTACAACTGGCACTGGAAGGTCCTGCTCGAGACCGAGCCAGGAGGGTCGGGAACCTATCTCCACTACCTCATCGTCGGCCTGGGCTGGACGCTCGCCACCGCGCTCGCCGCCTGGGTGATTGCGCTCGCGATCGGCGCGCTGGTCGGAACGCTGCGCACCACGCCCTTGAAGTGGGTTGTGCGTCTCGGCAATTTGTACGTCGAGATCTTCCGCAACGTCCCGCTCATCGTGCAGATGTTCCTGTGGTTCTTCGTCGTTCCCGAGCTCCTGCCCAAAGGGCTGGGCGACTGGATCAAGCAGATGCCGCCGCCGTGGAGCTCGTACCTCCCCGCCGTGCTGTGCCTGGGCATCTTCACCTCGGTGCGCGTCGCCGAGCAGGTCCGCGCCGGGATCAATTCCCTCCCGCGCGGCCAGCGCATGGCCGGCATCGCGACGGGTCTGACTGAAACGCAGACCTACCGGTACGTCATCCTGCCGCAGGCCTTCCGCATCATCCTGCCGCCGCTCACTTCCGAGTTCATGAACGTCATCAAGAACTCGTCGGTCGCGCTGACCATCGGGCTGCTCGAGCTGACAGGCCGCGCGCGGTCGATGCAGGAGTTCAGCTTCAGGGTGTTCGAGGCGTTCACCGCGGCGACGGTGATCTACCTGCTCACGAATCTTATCGTGGTGGTGCTGATGCGGGCGCTCGAGAAGAAAGTGCGCGTGCCCGGCCTCATCGCGGTTGCCGGCGCGCCGCAGGCGGGGCATTGAGCGATGGACTCCGGTTTCGATTTCGACGTCATCCAGCGCTCCTGGGTCTACCTCTTCAGGGAGGGGATGAGCTTCACGCTAACGCTCACCGCGCTCGCGATGGCGGGCGGCATCGTCTTCGGCACCCTGCTCGCGATGATGCGGCTCTCCAGCATGAAGCCGGTGGCAATGCTCGCAGGCGGCTACGTCAACCTGATGCGCTCGATCCCCCTGGTGCTGGTGATCTTCTGGTTCTTCTTCCTCGTGCCGTACATCGGCGCCTGGGTGATCGGGGCGAGGGACCCGATCAAGGTCGGGGCGTTCTGGTCGGCTGCGATCACCTTCACCATGTTCGAGGCCGCGTACTATTGCGAGATCATGCGCGCCGGCATCCAGTCGATCCCGCGCGGACAGGTGTGGTCGGGCTACGCGCTCGGCCTCGACTACTGGCAGACCATGGCGAGGATCGTCCTGCCGCAGGCATTCCGCAACATGCTACCGGTGCTGCTCACCCAAACCATCATCCTGTTCCAGGACACCTCGCTCGTGTACGTGATCTCCGCCACCGATTTCTTGGGCGCCGCCGCGAAAGTCGCCAACCGCGACTACCGCCTGGTCGAGATGTACAGCTTCGTTGCCGTGGTGTATTTCGTCGTCTCGTACGGGCTGTCGACCCTGGTCAGGCGGCTCCAGGAACGCATCGCAATCATCAAGTAGGGTCCAATGATCTTGCTCAAGAACGTCAGCAAGTGGTACGGCGGCTTCCAGGTCCTCACCGACTGCTCCACCGATGTCAAGAAAGGCGAGGTCGTCGTCGTGTGCGGACCGTCCGGGAGTGGAAAATCGACGCTCATCAAGTGCGTGAACGGCCTGGAGCCCTTCCAGAAAGGCGAAATCACGGTCGACGGCATCTCGGTCGGCGATCCGAAGACCGATCTCCCGAAGCTGCGCTCGAGGATCGGCATGGTGTTCCAGAACTTCGAGCTGTTTCCGCACATGAGCGTGACCCGCAACCTGACGCTGGCGCAGGTGAAGGTGCTAGTGCGCACTCCCGAGGAAGCGACGCAGAAGGCCCTCAAGCTGCTCGAACGCGTGGGCCTCGCCGCCCACAAGGACAAGTATCCCGGCCAGCTCTCCGGGGGCCAGCAGCAGCGCGTCGCCATCGCCCGCGCGCTCGCCATGGATCCGATCGCGATGCTGTTCGACGAGCCCACTTCGGCGCTCGACCCGGAGATGATCAACGAGGTGCTCGATGTCATGGTCGAGCTCGCCCGCGAAGGGATGACCATGATGGTGGTCACGCACGAGATGGGTTTTGCCCGAAAGGTCGCCCACCGCGTCGTCTTCATGGACCGCGGCGAGATCGTCGAGGACGCCTTGAAAGACGACTTTTTCGGAAAGCCGCGCTCCGAACGCGCACAGCTGTTCCTGTCCAAGATCCTGCATCACTGACCCTCTCCTCCGGAGGGAACATGCCCGACCGAAACGTCAAGCTGCTGTTCGCCCTGTTTGCCCTGTCGGGCTTTACCGGGCTCATCTACGAATCCGTCTGGTCGCACTACCTGAAGCTCTTCCTCGGCGCGGCGGCGTTCGCACAGTCGTTCGTGCTCGCCGCTTTCATGGGCGGAATGGCCCTCGGGGCGTGGCTCGCGAGCCGCTGGAGCGCGCGATTGAAGAACCTGCTCGCCGCCTACGGCTGGATCGAGGCTGCGATCGGCGTGGCGGCGCTCGTATTCCACGAGTCGTACCTGCTGTTGACGCAATTCTCGCTCGATCAGGTCCTGCCGGCGCTCGGTTCGCCAGGGGCGGTCGAGATCTACAAGTATTCGCTGTGCGCCGTATTGATCGTGCCGCAGACCCTGCTGCTCGGCATGACTTTCCCGCTGCTCTCGGGCGCGGTGATCCGCCGCGGTCCCGAGGCGAGCGGCCATCATCTGGCGATGCTCTACTTCACCAACTCGATCGGCGCGGCCGCCGGAGCGCTCGCCGCAGCCTTCTTGCTGATCGGCTGGCTAGGGATGCCGGGCACGATGCGGTTGGCAGGAGCACTCAACCTCGCGCTCGCCGCGGCGGTTCTCGCCATCGCGCGCCTGGGCGAGCCTGCCGCCGTCGCCGCGGTGCCTTCCGGCGGTTCGGCACCGTCCGGTGACTCCGTCGTCCGCCTGTTTCTCGCAGCGGCCTTCGTCACCGGCCTCGCCTCGTTCATCTACGAGATCGTCTGGATCAGGATGTTGTCGCTGGTGCTCGGGGCTTCGTTCCACGCTTTCGAGCTGATGCTCTCCGCTTTCATCACCGGTCTCGCGCTCGGCGGCCTGTGGATCCGCCGCCGCATCGACCAGCTCGCCGACCCGGTGCGCTTCGCCGGCCTGGTGCAGGTCTTCATGGGCCTGGCAGCGCTCGCCACGATATTCGTCTACCACTGGACATTCGACTGGATGGCGTGGGCGCTCGGCGTGCTTCAGCGCAACGACAGCGCCTATCCGCTGTTCAACCTGTTCGGCCACGCGCTGGCGTTCGCGGTGATGCTCCCTGCGACTTTCCTCGCAGGAATGACGCTGCCGCTTTTCACGCAGGTGCTGCTGCGCGGCGGGCGCGGCGAGCGCGCAATCGGCCAGGTGTACGCCGCAAATACCCTCGGCGCCATCGCCGGCGTGCTGCTCGCCGTGCACGTGCTGATGCCCGCCGTCGGGCTCAAGCTCGCCCTGGTAGTCGGTGCCGCAATCGACATACTGCTCGGCACCTGGGTCCTGCGCTACTCGAAGGCGGCATCGCGACGCATCCATGCGTTCGCCGCGGTGATGGTCGGCATGCTCGCCGCGACCGCAACCGCCCGCGCCGCGATCCTGGAACCCGAGCGCCTTTCCTCCGGGGTCTTCCGCTACGGCCAGGCCGCGCCCGAGTTCGGCCCGGTGTTCTTTTACCGCGACGGCAAGACGGCATCGGTCGCGGTGCGAGGCAGGGAAGGCGCCCTGTCGATCCTCACCAACGGCAAATCGGACGCAGCCCTTCGCCTGGATCCGAATCAGCCACCGACGCAGGACGAGTTCACCATGACCTTGCTCGGGGCGCTGCCTTTGCTCATCAAGCCGGATGCGAAGACTTTCGCCAACATCGGCTGGGGCTCCGGCCTGAGCGTCGAGGTCGCGCTCTCGCACAGCGGCCCCGTGGCGGTCGATACCGTCGAGATCGAGCCGGCCATGGTGGCCGGAGCGCATTCATTCTCTCCCCGCGTCGACCGCGCCTACCGCGACGCGCGCAGCCATGTGTACTTCGAGGACGCGAAGAGCTATTTCGCCCGTCACGCGAAACGCTACGACGTGATCATGTCCGAGCCTTCCAATGTCTGGGTCAGCGGCGTCGCGGGGCTCTTCACCACCGAGTTCTATCGGGATACCAAGCGCTACCTCGCGCCCGGAGGCCTGTTCGTGCAATGGGTGCACGCCTACGATCTCAACGACCGGTTGCTCGGCTCCATCGTTTCGGCGCTCGGCGAAAATTTCGCGGACTACGAAATCTACGAAACGAATCCCGGCGACCTCATGGTCGTCGCGGTCGCTGAAGGCGTGGTGCCGCGCCCCAAGCCGCTGCCCGAATCCGAAGGGGCATTTATGCAGCAACTGGCCCGGATAGGCATCACGCGCTCCGAGGAGATCGCCGTGCGCAGTCTCGGCGCCAAGAAGGAGATCGGGCCGCTATTCGCCGCGCTCGGTGCGCCGGTCAATTCGGATTTTCACCCGTTGGTGCAGCTCGAAGCTCCCCGGAGCCGTTTCGATGGAAGCATGGCGCGGGCGGTTCAAGAGCTCGCCGCTGCGCCGCTGCCGATTCTCGAGATGGGTCCAGTCGGGGGCCCTGGAGATTGCGCGCATCCTCGCGGACCGCTCGGCAGATCCCTTGCGCGCGAGCGAGGCGGCGGCGATCCCGATCCTGCTCGCGTTGAAGCACCCCGCGGCCCTGTGCGGGGACGAGCCGCCGAAGGCTGCGATCGAGCTGCTACACCGCGCCGGCGAGGTCACCCTTGCCTACCTCGCGCCGGAAAAGCGGCGCGCTCTCTGGATCGATCACAAGTGGCTAGCCTGCACGCCCCGTTCGTCCCGTGTCCGCGAAAGGCTCGAGCTGTACGGCGCGATCGCGGCGCGCGACGCGCATGCGATGCTCGCGCGCGCCCGCGCGATGCTCGCGGGACCGGCCCAAGGTGGGGACGAATGGGGCCGCTACCTGCTCGGCACCGCGATGCTCGGCGCGTACGCCGCCGGCGAGCATGAGGAAGGTCTGCGGCTGTGGAAAAGCTATCGGAGCACGTTCTATCCGCGCGGCGAGATCCCTCCGTACATGGTGTACCTCATCAACCTGCAATGAGGTTGGGGGGCGGCTCAGCCCTTGAGCGCGCGCGCGCGAATGGCGTCGAGCGTCGTGGAGGTCGTAATCGCCTGCGGGTCGATTCGGACCTCGATCAGCGCCGGTTTGCCGGAAGACGCGGTTTCCTGCGCGGCGTGTTCGAACGCCGGTGCGAACTGCGCCGTCTCCTCGACGGTCGCGCCGTATGCGCCGTAGGCGCGCGCGAGGGCCGCGAAATCCGGGTTCTGCAGTGCCGTACCATAGACGCGTGCCGGGTAGTCGCGCTCCTGATGCATGCGTATCGTCCCGTACATCCCGTTGTTGACGACGACGAATATCACCGGCAGCCCGTACTGCACCGCCGTGGCAATTTCTTGCCCGTTCATAAGGAAGTCGCCGTCGCCGTTTATCGAGACGACGACGCGCTCCGGATGCGCGACTTTCGCCGCGACGCCTGCCGGAACGCCGTAGCCCATCGAGCCGTTGGTCGGCGCGACCTGCGTGCGCAGGCCCGGATAGCGGTAGAAGCGCGAGATCCAGCCAGCGAAATTTCCCGCGCCGTTCGCGATGATCGCGTCCCCGGGGAGGCGCTCGCGCAGCCAGGCGACGATCTCGGCGAGCTGAACCCTGCCCGGGTTCGCGGTGGGTTTCGTCCACTCGAGGTAGTCGGCGCGCGCCTGCTCGCGCCAGGCGCGCCACGCCGAACCGTCGAGCTTCATTCCTTTCAGCGCGGCGGCGATCTGCGGCATGCCGGAATTGATCAGCAGCTCGCCCTGATAGACCCGGCCGAGCTCCTCGGCGCCCGCGTGCACGTGCACGAGCTTCTGCTTCGGCCGCGGCGGCTCGACCAGCGTGTAGGCGCCGGTGGTCATCTCGCCCAGGCGCGCACCGATCACGAGCAGGACATCGGCGGTGCGCACGCGCTCGGCCAGCTTCGGGTTGATGCCGATTCCGACGTCGCCGACGTAATGGCCGTGGCGGTTGTCGAACAGGTCCTGGAAGCGGAACGAGCAGGCGATCGGGAGGCCTGAGCTTTCCGCGAACGCCTGCAGGTCGCGGCAGGCCTCGCGGGTCCAAACCGTGCCTCCCAGTATGGCGAGCGGACGTTTCGCGTCCGCAAGCAAGCCTCGCAGCTTTTCCAGATCACCGGCAGACGGACTCGCCTGCACCGCCTGGTAGGGCGCGACGTCGGGCACGCTCGCGGTCTGGGTGAGCATGTCCTCGGGCAACGCGAGAACCACCGGCCCGGGCCGTCCCGACATCGCCAGGTGAAAGGCGCGGCTCACGTATTCGTGCATGCGCTCGGCGCGCTCGATCTGCGCGACCCACTTCGACATCGGCCCGAACATCTGGCGATAGTCCACCTCCTGGAAAGACTCGCGGTCGGCGAACTCGCCCGGCACCTGGCCGATGAACAGGATCATAGGCGTCGAGTCCTGCTGGGCGGTGTGCACGCCGATCGAGGCGTTGGTCGCTCCGGGACCGCGCGTGACGAAGCAGATCCCGGGGCGCCCGGTGACCTTGGCCCACGCCTCGGCCATGTAGGCGGCGCCGCCGTCCTGGCGCGCGACGATCAGGCGGATAGCCTCGCGCGCGTCGTAGAGCGCGTCGAGCACCGCGAGATAGCTCTCGCCGGGAACACAGAATGCGGTATCGACGCCGTGGATTTTCAGCGCATCGACGAGAATCTGCGCGGCGGTTCTCAGGGTGGGCGTTCCTGCCATCGTGCGGCCGTTTCCCGAAAGGCGAAACTATACCTCAGGATTCGATAGAATCCCGTCCATGGTCGACGACATTCCCGGACTGCGCCGCATCCTCAGGACGAACAGGGTCATCGCGGTCGTCGGCCTTTCGGGCGACTGGTTCCGGCCGAGCTACTTCGCGGCGAAATACATGCTCGAGCACGGCTACACCGTGATCCCCGTCAATCCGGGATACGACGCCATCCTCGGCCAGAAGTGCTACAAGTCGCTGCGCGATATCCCGGTGAAGGTCGACATCGTCGACTGCTTCAGGAAAACCCAGGAGATCATGCCGATCGCCGAGGACGCGATCGCCATCGGCGCGAAAGTGCTGTGGCAGCAGTTGGGCGTGACGAACGCCGAAGCGGCGAAGAAGGCCGAGGCCGCGGGACTCGAGGCGGTCATGGATCGCTGCGTGAAAATCGAGCACGGGCGGCTCTTCGGCGGGTTGAACTGGTGCGGGGTCGACACCAAGGTCATCTCGGCAAGGCGCCCCCAGTGGCTGTCGTACTAACCCCTTAGGCGTGTCGAGACTACTCCCGCGGCTTGTGTTTCGCGGCAATTAGGAGTAACTGGTGCTAATGGCCTAGCGATGTACGCCAGGCCGGACCAGGGCAACATGACTGAACCGCTCAGGATATTGCTCGCGGAGGACAGCGAATCCGACTCCGAGCTGATCCAGCGCGAGCTGAAACGCGGAGGGCTCGACTTCCGGAGCCGCCGGGTGCAGACCGAAGCGGACTTCCGGCGCGAGCTGGACGAGTTCCAGCCTCATCTCGTCATCTCGGATTTCTCCATGCCGCAGTTCAACGGGCGCAAGGCGCTCGCGATCGCGCGCGAGTCGCGGGGCGACATCCCGTTCATTTTCATTTCGGGCACGATCGGCGAGAACGTCGCCGTCGACATGATGAAGGCCGGCGCCGACGACTATGTCATGAAGAACAATCTCGCGCGGCTCCTGCCTGCGCTCGAGCGCGAGCTGCGCGAAGCCGAGGTGCGCCGGGGACGCAGGCTCGCGGAAGAGAGATTGCACGAGAGCGAGGCGGGGCTGCACCGCGCCCAGCTCATGGCGAAGATCGCGCACGTCATCACAGGGCCGGATGGGTCGTTCGAGCGCTGGTCCGACACCCTGCCGCAGCTGATCGGAGTGGAACCGGCTCAAATGCCGCGGAGCACACGCGAGTGGCTGGACCTCCTGCATCCGGACGATCGTGAAGGGTTTCGCGCAACGGCCATCGAAGCCGGCCGGGCGAGTACGCGCAAGGACGTCGAGTACCGGCTGCGGCGCAGCGACGGCGCATGGATTCAGGTACGGCAAGTGATCGAGCCGCTCCAGAGCCAAGCGGGCTCGGAAGCTGAAACGCGATGGTTCAGCACGCTGCAGGACGTGACCGAGCACAGGCTCGCTGAGGAAAAAATCCTCCGCCTCACGCGCGTCTACGCGGTGCTGAGCGGTATCAACGGCCTCATCGTCCGCGTGCGCGACCGCGACGAGCTTTTCCGCGACGCGTGCCGGGTCGCGGTGGAGGCCGGGAAATTCAAGCTCGCCTGGATCGGCGTCGTCGATCGCGAGGCGATGCGTGTGAAGCCGGTCGCCTGGCACGGCGGCGGAGAGGATTACTTCCATTTGATGCCCTTGGCGCTGAACGAGTCCGACCGCGAACAATACGGGCTGGCCGGACGGGCGATCAAAGAGCGAAGAGCGATGGTCGTCGGGGACATGGCGAAGGATCCGCGGGTCTTGCTGCGCAAGCAAGCCTCGGAGCGCGGCTTTCATTCTCTGGTCCTGTTGCCTTTGCTGGTGTCGGACGAGGCTGTCGGCGTGCTGGCCCTGTACGCGACCGAGGTCGGGTTTTTCGATGCGGAGGAAATGAAGCTCCTCATCGAACTCTCCGGCGACATCTCGTTTGCGCTCGATCACATCGCGAAAGCGGAGAAGCTCGATTACCTCGCCTACTACGACTCGCTTACCGGTCTCGCCAACCGCGGCCTGTTCCACGAGCGTCTCGTTCAATACGTGAGCGCAGCCCAAAGCGGAAAAACCAAACTTGCCGTTGCCGTGGTGGATGTCGACCGGTTCAAAATCATCAATGACTCCCTCGGCAGGCAGGCGGGCGACGAGCTGCTCAGGCAGGTCGCCGAGCGCATCGAGGGCCACGCAGGCCCGATCCGGATGGGGCGCATCAGCGCCGACCGCTTCGCGATCGTGCGCACGGGCGTGAGCTCCGAGAGCGAGGTTGCGCGGCTCGTGGAGCAATGGCTTGCCGAATGCTTCGGTCCGCCTTACGCGGTGGGCGGCACCGAGCTCAGGGTCTCCGCCAAGGCAGGCATTGCGCTGTTTCCCAACGACGGCGCCGACGCGGACGCCTTGTTCCAGAATGCCGAAGCGGCCTTGAAGAAGGCAAAGGCGACCGGGGAACGCTATCTGTTCCATACGCAACAGATGACCGAAAGGATCGGCGAAAAGCTCGCGCTCGAGAACAAGCTGCGGCAGGCGCTGGAAAAAGAGGAATTCGTGCTGCATTACCAGCCCAAGGTCGATACGGCCACGCGGCGCATCGACAGCGTGGAAGCCCTGATCCGCTGGCAAAGCCCGGAGCTGGGCCTCGTGCCCCCCATGCAATTCATTCCCCTGCTCGAGGAAACGGGGCTGATCCTGGAAGTCGGCGCCTGGGCCCTGGGCCGGGCCGTCGTCGACCATCGCACATGGACGGAACGGGGCCTGCCTGCGCCGCGCATCGCGGTAAACGTGTCGCCGATCCAGTTGCGCAAACGCGATTTCGTCGCCTCGATCGAGGAAGCGATAAGGCCCGGGACGGTCCCGCCAGGCATCGATCTCGAGATCACTGAGAGCCTCGTCATGGAGGACATCGAGGTGAACATGGAAAAGCTGGAAGCGGTGCGGGTGCTTGGACTGAGCATCGCAATCGACGACTTCGGCACCGGTTATTCCTCGCTCGGTTACCTGACCAAGCTCCCGGTACACTCGCTCAAGATCGACCGCTCGTTCATCATCACGATGCTCAGGGACGCGGCGATCATGACGCTCGTCTCGACCATCATCTCAATGGCTCATTCGCTGCGGCTCAAAGTCGTCGCCGAGGGCGTCGATGCTGAGGAACAGGCCAAGATATTGGATCGACTCGGCTGCGACCAGATGCAGGGGTACCTCTTCAGCAAGCCGCTGCCGTTCGATGACATGACGGCACTCCTGGGCCGAGCGGCGGGAAAAGGCGAGGCGCGGCGCAAAGGAGGGCGGCCGTAGGGCTGTTCGCAACGCGCACATCCGATAAGGCGGCCCTATGTGCGGTACCCGACAGACGGGTACGCCCAGACGTGGAATAGCTTCCACGTAGGGCAACTAGACATAGCCCGACCCCCAGAGGGGGGCATGAAAACCGATTTCGGCAAGCTGCTGCTCGACGAATCTCCCGACGCGGTGATGGCAACGAGCCGGGACGGGAAGGTGCTGTACTGGAGCAAAGGCGCGGAGGTTTTGTTCGGGTACACCAGCGCCGAGGCTGTCGGACGCGCGGTCAGCGAGCTCATCGTCCCCCCGGATCGCATCGAGGAAGAGCACAAGATCCTTCTTGAAGCGCTCGAAACCGGATTCTCCGCCTACGAGTCCGTCCGCCGCAGGAAGGACGGCTCACCCGTCTACGTCGATATCTCCTCCAGGGCGGTGCGTGATGCCCAGGGCAAAGTAGAGTTCGTTCTCTCGAGCAAGAAGGACATCACTCACCAGAGGGTGATGCGCGACGCGAAGCTGGTCGAGGCGCGGTTCCGCGACCTCCTGGAATCGATGCCCGACGGCATCGTCATGATCAACCTCACCGGGCGCATCGTGTACTCGAACTCGCAGGCCGACAATCTGTTCGGATACTCGAGCGGCGAAATTAAAGGCAAGGCGGTCGAGATGCTGCTGCCGCAGCGTTTGCGGGACGCGCATATAGGCCATCGCTCCAACTTCTTCACCCAGCCGCGGACCCGCACCATGGGAATGGGCCTGGAGCTCTACGGCGTGCGCAAGGACGGCACGGAGTTTCCGGTGGAAATCAGCCTGAGTCCGCTGAAAACCGAGGAAGGCACGCTCGTCATGAGCGCGATCCGCGACATCAGCGAGCGCAAGAAGGCCGAGCAGAAATTCAGAGGCCTGCTCGAGTCGGCGCCGGACGCGATCATCATCGTCAACCGGCAGGGGAACATCGTTCTGGTCAACTCCCAGACCGAGAAGCTCTTCGGCTTCTCGCGCAGCGAGTTGCTCGACCAGAAAATCGAGCTGCTGCTGCCGGACCGTTACAAGGAGAAGCATCCCGACCGCCGCAACGGATTCTTCGCCGACCCCAAGGTGCGGCCGATGGGCGTCGGCCTGGAGCTCTACGGCCGGCGCAAGGACGGCAGCGAGTTCCCCATCGAGATCAGCCTGAGCCCGCTCGAAACCGAGGAAGGGACGCTGGTCTCCAGCGCCATCCGCGACATCACCGATCGCAAGGTCATCGAGAGCACGCTGCAGGAGAAGAACGTCGAGCTCGCGAACGCGATGCAGGCGAAGGACCGCTTTCTCGCGAGCATGAGCCACGAGCTGCGCACGCCCTTGAACGCCATCATCGGCTTCACCGGGACACTGCTGATGAAGCTCCCTGGGCCACTCAACGCCGACCAGGAGAAGCAGCTGCGCACGGTGCAGATCGGAGCGAAGCACCTGCTCGCGCTGATCAACGATCTGCTCGACCTGGCCAAGATCGAGGCGGGCAAAATTGACCTGAAGTTCGTCCCGATCGATTGCAAGGAAGTGATCGACGAGGTTGGCGCCTCCCTGCGCCCGCAGGCCGAGGCGAAGGGGCTGGCGCTCACGGTGACGGTACCGCGGGTGCTGACCCTGCGCACCGACCGGCGCGCCCTGAGTCAGATCGTAATCAACCTCGTCAACAACGCGATCAAGTTCACTGAGCGCGGCGGCGTCCGGCTCTGGGCGGAACGGCGCGAAGACAATGGCCGCAGGACACTCCAGATCGGGGTCGAGGACACCGGCGTCGGGATCCGCCCCGAAGATCAGGCGAAGCTGTTCGCAGCCTTCATCCAAGTGGCGGATGCGAGGGCGAAGCATGGCCAGGAAGGCACCGGTCTGGGGCTGCACCTGAGCCAGAAGCTCGCCGAAGCCTTGGGAGGCCGGATCGAACTTCAAAGCGAGCACGGCAGAGGCAGCACTTTTACGCTCGTCCTGCCGGAGAAATGAGCCGATGCGTTAGCGCGAATCCCATGAAAATCCGTACGAAGGAACGGCTCGTAACAATCATGGCACTCGCGATGATCGGCTTGATCGCGGTGTTGATAGGGTGGACATACAGAGAGGTTGATATCGCCAACCGCCAGCGCCAGCAGGCGAGCGAAATCGCGCGGGGACTTTCACAGCTGAGATTGCTGACCTTTGAGTACCGCCTGTACCACAATGAGCGCACGAAGGCGCAATGGTATGCGGTTTCGAGCCGCGTCGACCGCGTCATTGCGAGCACCGAGACCTCGATACCGACGCAGGATCAAATATTGATCAGCATCCGCGAAAGGAGGGTGAAAGAACTGCGCCTCTTCACGGAGCTCACTTCCGGCGGGGGCGGACCCCGCTCCGACGCGCCGCTCGACGAATCGACCCGGCTATTCGAGAGCACGCTGCTCAGCCGGCTCCTGGCCGAACAACAGGACAATTTCTCCGACGTATTCCGTTTGACCGACATTGCGACCGAACGCATCAACAGCGCGCAGCGCCGGCTGTTGTTCGTGACCCTCGCTGGACTGGTCTTGATCGCCCTGACCAAGGCCTTCGCGTCATGGATCGTCAATCACGACGTGTTGGCTCCGCTCGTCAGACTCCAGCAGGCGACCAGGGAGATTGGCGCGGGCAACTGGAATTTCAAACTCGACGTGGGCGGTGACGACGAACTGGGTCGGTTGCGAAAGAGTTTCAATTCCATGGCCGAACGGATCGAGGCCCAAGCTATGGCCCTGCAAAGGGCCCGCGACGAAGCACAAGCCGCAAACCGCACGAAGAGCGAGTTTCTGGCGAATATGTCGCACGAGCTGCGCACGCCACTGAACGCCATCGTCGGTTTTACCGGCACGTTGCTGATGAAGCTCCCCGGGCCGCTCAACGCCGAACAGGAGAAGCAGCTGCGCACCGTACAGACCGGGGCCAAGCACCTGCTTTCTCTGATCAACGACCTGCTCGATGTCACGAAGATCGAGGCGGGCAGGGTCGAGCTGAGTCCTGTTTCCACCGACTGCAAGGAAGTGATCGACGAGGTTGGCACATCGCTGCGCCCGCAAGCCGAGGCGAAGGGTCTGCAATTCGCGGTGACCGTGCCGCAGGGGCTGATCGTGCGCACCGACCGGCGCGCCTTGAGCCAGATCATCATCAACCTTGCCAACAACGCGATCAAGTTCACCGAGCGCGGCAGCGTCCGCATCAAGGCCGGGCGGCGCGAGGAAAACGGACACCGAGCGCTCGAGATCGGCGTCGAGGACACCGGCGTCGGGATCCGCCCCGAGGATCAGGCCAAGCTCTTCGCGGCCTTCAGCCAGGTGGATGCAAAGACAGGCCAGGAAGGCACCGGGCTCGGATTGCACTTGAGCCAGAAGCTCGCCGAAGCTCTGGAGGGAAGGATCGAGGTGAAGAGCGAGTACGGCAAGGGCAGCATCTTTACGCTGGTGTTGCCGGAGGAATAAACCATGGCGGCGCGCATTCTGATCATCGAAGACAACAAGGCCAATCTG